>Ga0137407_10000633_pt1 | contig 23440 bp, 18 predicted proteins | sample CZOMad2_2_16fung_FD_108410 | JGI IMG/M metagenome (GOLD analysis project Ga0137407, IMG submission 108410) | Vadose zone soil fungal communities from Angelo Coast Range Reserve, California, USA - CZOMad2_2_16fungal (Illumina Assembly) | ecosystem: Environmental > Terrestrial > Soil > Vadose... | reverse complement strand
CAACACTTATGCACCTTCCCGCAAGTGTTGCAAACAAAAGACTTACGGCATGGCTAAGTCCTTTAGATGCAACACTTACAAAAACCGGGGCGGGGGTGCTCCTAAGATTCAACCTTCAAACCTGCCAACATTCCAACCCGCCTACGTCCGGATATTGCCCGAACGCCAGGGGCCGCATTCTCGTATATTGGGATGGCACCCATGCGCCGTCGGCTGATTCGCATCGCTCTGATCTTATTGTTCTTCCCGCCGCTCGCTGCGGCCGTCGCCGGATGGTTCGTCGGCCCCGCGTTCCTCCATCCCATCCGCCGCGAGCTGACTCCCGATCTCATCCACGAAGCCGACGTGTCCTTCGCTGTGACAGGTTCAACCCGCGAGGATTTCGACGTTCGCGCGCCGGATGGAGCGCTTCTCCGCGGCTGGAAAGTCCGCCCGCAGAATCCCAACGGAAGCTGGGTCCTCCTCTTCCATGGCGTCGCGGACAACCGCGTCGGCGTCATCGGCCAATCGGAATTCCTGCTGCGCGCCGGCTACAGCGTGGTCATGATGGACGCCCGCGCCCACGGCGCCAGCGGCGGCCCCATCGCCACTTACGGCTGGCTCGAGCGCAACGACACCCGCGCCATCATCGACGCGCTGATTCTCTCCGAGTTGGAACCTTGTATGACCGTCCAGTGGGCGGGGTCCAGCCGTACTCCGTGCACAGCGCCAAAACACATCTTCGCGCTCGGCGAATCCATGGGCGCGGGCATCGTGCTGCAATCCGCTGCCGTCGATCCGCGCATCGAAGCGGTTGTCGCGGAAGCTCCCTTCGCCAATCTTCGCGAAGGAACTTACGACTACGCCGGTCTGCGAAAATCTCCCTGGCTAGGCAAAACTCTTTTCGCGCCGTTCACCTGGACGTTGCTCTACCACGACGAAAGACTCGCGGGCTTTCCCGTCGCGGAAGTCTCGCCGCAGAAGGCTGTCGCCGTCCGCGCGTTTCCCGTTCTTCTGATCTGCGACGAAAAGGATGTCGCCTTGCCTTGCCGTCATTCGGAAATGATTTACGCCGCCGCCCGCGGCCCGAAGCAACTTTGGGTCGTCCCCGGAGCGTTCCACACCGCTGCCTACGGATTCTTCCCCGAAGAATTCCGCCGCCGCGTCCTCTCCTTCTTTGCGGAGAACTCTTCCCGTGTGCCCTAGTTCAAAACAAGCAGAGCGCGGCCACAGCTTTGCAAATACAAGAATCCATTTTCCGTTTGAAGTTTCCGCTGCGGAAAGTTGCGGGCGCAGGTTCAGCCGTGCCTCCTCTATCCCATTTCCATTTTCACTTTTCCAGTTTCCGTTTTTTCTTCAGTGCACGGCGTGCTGCCGCGTTTCCCATTCCTGGCTCAGCCGGCGCACGGTTTCCCGCAAGCGCACGGCCAGCTCGGCAATGGTCTCGAGCCGCTGTTCTCCTCCGTGCGGCAGCTTGCCGTCGTTTTTCCGGTGAACTTCCGCCAGGAGGAGTTCCGCGTTTCCCAGAATTCCGGTCAGCGGATTATTCAATTCGTGGCGCAGCACTTCGCAAAAATCTTCCCCGGCCTCCTCGAGTGCATCGCGAGCGCTGTCCGCCACCTTCTGAGCTTCGAGCAAGCGGCGACGCACCAAGTCCAGCGCCGAAGGCAGGCATCCTCCATCGCGCATCGCATAATCGGCGGCCCCCGCATCGAGCAGCTCCGAAAGCTCCACGCACGGCTCCGACGTCCCGATCACCACCACCGGCGCATAAAGCGCCAGCGAGGTCACCACCGCGTCGAGCCGCGGCACGATTCCTTGCGGTCCATCGGCTTCCGGCTCGATAGCCGCCTCTTCGAGCAGGATCACCGCCGGCGAACCATCCTCGAGGATTCGTCGCGCCGCCGCGACGCTGGTCACCGACGCCACGCGAAGTCCCGAGATACTCGCCTCGAACTCCTCCCGCGTCGCAGCGCACAACGCCGCGTCCTCACTCACCACTAATATGGTTTGTACCTTGTTGCCCATGGCCTCATCCATTTCTGGCTGCATTCTTTCTCGCCACGTCTGCGCTCGGTCGTGCATGGAGCGCGGTGATGGCCAGCACGCTGTGAACTTTTTCCGTCAATTCTTCCACGCGAAACGGCTTGGCGACATGCGGAAGATGGTTGCGTTCCAAAAATTCCCGGGTGTGCGCGGCAAGGATGTCGCCGGTCACGAACAGGAACCGCTTTCGCAACGGGTTCCCTGAACGTTCCAGCGATTTATAAAAATTCTGCCCATCGAGACCGGGCATTTTCATGTCGCAGATAACCAAATCGAATATCTGCGTCGCCGCGCGGCCCAGGGCTTCGCGGCCATCCAGAAGCACGTCCACAAGCATGCCTTCGTCTTCGAGCACGTCGGCAATCAAGCGAGCCACGGTCGGTTCATCCTCCACAACGAGCACGCGCGCGCCCTTTCCGGTTTCGCGCGCGGGGGCAAACCAATTCTCGCGGCCAGCAGCCTCTGCGCCTTCGGGTAAGACGCTTTTTCGACCGGGCAGAGGAGAACCCACAGCCGCGTCCCGCACTGTTTCCGTGGCCGCCGGAAGTTCAATCTGGAAAACCGCGCCGCCCTGGGGCGGGCTAGAAACGTGCACCTGCCCGCCATGTTCGCGCACGACGCTCAACACAATGGCCAAGCCGAGACCAGTGCCGATGCCGGCGGGTTTGGTGGTGAAAAAGGGATCAAAAATTCGCGCGAGGATGGCCTGTGGTATTCCCGGGCCGTCGTCGGCAACTTCCAACAAGACACGGCGCTCACCTATTCTTTTTGTGCGCAGACGGATCGTTCCGCCCTGGCCGTGATGCTCGATGGCTTGCCGCGCGTTGCCCACCAGATTCATCAACACCTGCTGAAGGTGGCCGGGATCGCCCTGCACGAAGGGAAGCGCGGGGTCGAGATCGATTTCCACGCGAATTTTTTCCGCGGCGAGGCTGAACCTCTGGAGGTCCATGGCGCGCTGCACGATTTGGTTCAAAGACACGAGGCGGCGCTCTGGAATCGTTTCCCTGGCGTTCAGGAGAAGCTGCCGCAGAATGGCGATGGCACGTTCCGCTTCCTGGTGAATCTGCCGCAGTTCCTCGGTGCGCCCGGGAAGATCCTTGCGCACCAGAAGCCGGTGAGCATAACCCATAATGCTGGTCAGGGGGTTGCTCAATTCGTGCGCGACACCGCTGACCATTTGTCCAAGCGCCGCGAGCTTTTCGGTCTGCAGCAGTTTCGAATGGAAAACACGCTGGGCGGTCAAATCGCGGTAGATTTCCTCGCGTCCCAGCAGCCGGCCGATGGGATCGAGCACGGGCCGCGCCGCTCTCTCGAGGATGCGCGGCGCCGGATAAGTCATTTGTAGCTCTTCGCGCACGCCGCCTTCAATTCCGCGGGCCATTTCCCGCCAGCGCTTGACGAATCGAGCGGATTCCGCGGCGTTATTTTTGAGGCGCCCAATCAATCCGTCCAGGGTCATGAATTCGCCGGACTCTTCCGGGGCCAGGCCGGCAATCTGTTCGAATCGCGTATTCATGACGCGGATGTTGTCCTGGGCATCGAACAGGATGACCCCTTCTTCGAGCCATTCGATGACGTTTTGCAATTCGATTTCGGCACTGCCGGCCTGCCCCGATGATGCGCGGTTGACCATTGGTTCAAGCAGAACCACCGTAGCTTGAGCTTGCGCGCGGGCCACCAAGGACAGCCGCATGCCCACACCATTGCGCAATTCCGTTCGAAAAGACTCGTGGCCAGTGACGCGCTTTTCCACGCTGCGATTGAACCACGCTTGCAACCAGGTCTCGAGGCGTTCCCAGTCGCGTTGGCAGAACAGCTCTGGGAAGTACGCGAGTGGCGGAAGGCCCGCCGCTTCCGGTCCACCGGTCTTGGAGACCAGGCCAGTTAACTCCATGGCGCCACGGCTTGCCGACGTGATTTTCCCGGCGTCATCCAGGAGAAGAAGCGGTTCCGCGATGCAATCCAACAGCGCCTGTTGCCGGGCAGCCAGCTTCGCCTCCTCTGCGTTGCGGCTTCTCTCACGAAGAGCGGAGGCAGCCAGAGCAGCGCGTAACGCCAGACGATCCAGAGTCGCGAGCGAAACCTCGTCGACCGGTATTCCGGCGACGAGTGTCCCAAGGAGTTGCCCTTCTGACTCCAAGGGAAACGCGACGATTCTGGCCACCGATCCCTTGGCCCCGCCCATCTGCGACTCACTTCCAATCACCTGTCGCGCCTGGATCGCCCGCCGCCACACGCTTGCAACTGGCTCGCCCTCGATTGCCTGGGTCCACGAGTCATCCCCGCTACGCCAGTGAAAGTTGACTGGAAGGTTTCCAGCGGACACATCACGGTCGTCCCGCAAAGCGCCGATGACCGCAAATGCCGCGCCGGGACCATCATCGCTTGTGGTGGGCCCGGTGCAACTCTCCGCGAGGCTGGAGAGCACCGCATCCATAGAAGGTTGGGCCGCGTGGCGGCTGAAGAAGCGCCGGACAGTGTTCAGGTCATCATTTCGCAGGCGAGCGATGTATTCCTCCTGCTGCAAACCCAGGGCGAGCGCGAGTTCCGCGGCGACCGCTTCCACGAACTCGCGCGGAATGCCCGGTTGCTTTCCCATGCTTCCCGCGAGGATGACTCCTCTTAGTTGCTGTTTTCTCTCGATGGGAACCCATAATGCATGACGCAATCCGGCAAGCGGCCCGAGGATGGGGTTCGGGGGGGAAGCCTCCAAGTCTTGTTCGACGGTCTCTCCCTGGAAAAGCTGTTCCTCCGGTAGAGGAGGCTCGACCGAAAGCTGGGCCCACTCCGGAGGCGTCTCGGTGCTTTCCCGGTCCCACACCATTCCGCGAAATGTTGCGGCGAACTCGTTCCGTGAGGCGGCGCTCGAGTCCATCTCCAGCCAGACGCCCACGCGGCATGAGGGGCGCTGGTGAGCAAGCTTCTTCAGGGCCTCGCGCAGCAATTCTCTGCGAGAAGCACCGTCCAAGGCCGCGCGGGCCACGCCACGCCCGCTGAAACCCTTCTCCGTGTTTTTCCTCCAGAGCTTCATTCGCTGGCCCTGCGCCACCGGCACTCTCCAATACCGCGCCACATGGGGTATAGAACGAAAAACGGAGAGCCCATCATAATCGCCCTTGCATTGGCAGGCCCAACCACAAAAGGCAGTTTGTCCAATTGAATGAATCACTTAGAGGGGAAGGAGGCCGCTGAGAGATTCTATGTCGAAACTTTGCGGGGAGTTTCTTCCCAGAGTGGACCGCAGGGAGGAGAATCTAGCGAGTAGTGGCTCTCAGTCCGTAAACTGCCTGCCAAGTTTGTAGTTAGGATTGAGGCGACCTGGAAAAAGAAGAGAGTCCGCCCCAACCGACCCGCGCGGGACAATCCAGGCAGTCAAAATTCAAATTGCTTTGATCTTCAGCCTCGTGGGATTCCTATACGACGGACAAGATCCTGAAACTTTGGATCGCCTCGCAGCGCGTTAAATCGGGGATCCACCCCGATCCATGGCATTCAAGTCGACCGCTGAAGGAACCCCTGCTCCAGTGATTCAAGGGCTCTCTCTTTGTCGCCCAGCTCCACATAGGCATCCGCGACGAGGAATCGGCAAACATAGCGTTCTTTGGCTTGTTCCAGGGCTTTGCCTAGAAGCTGTTTGGCCTCGTGTCTCTGGCCGACCCGCGCGAGGGCTGCCGCCGTCGTGGTCATCACCGACGGGCTGTTCGCAAGCCGAATGGCGTTCTCTGCGGCACGCAGCGTCTCGGCACGTTGCCCCATTTGTGCGTGAGCAAGTGCGAGCATCGCATGAGGAAGGCCCGCATCAGGTTCCAGCTCAATTGTTTTCTGGCACTGCTCCACCATTTCAGGCATTCGACCGGAAAAGAAGTAGATCCAGAGCGCTTCGTTGCGGCTTTCGAGTGCAAGCGGGTCGAAAAGATAGGCTTGCTGTACGCGAGAGATCGCTTCATCGAAGTGCCCCAGTGTCGCCAAGTAATTTGCGTAACCCAATTGAGCTTCAGGCAAGCTTGGATTGATCTCCAGCGCCCGGCGATACTCCACTTCTGCCGCAGGCCAATCCCAGTCGAAAAACAAGCGCACATAGCCAAGCCTGACGTGCGCGCTCGCCAGGTTGGGGTCGAGCCCGACGGCTCGCAGCGCCGCTTCCTTTGCTCTCGGCATGACCTCGGCCGGAGAACTGTAATACGTTGTTATCGCATCGTAGGCCCCAGCAAGAGCCGCGTAGAGGCGGGCGTCGTTTGGATCCTTAGCTATGCCTTCTTGAAAGTACTGAATCGCTTTGTTTCCACTCTCCCGTGTGCCCTTTCCGAGCTCATGCAAGCCCAGCAAGTACTTGTCGTAGCTCTCGAAATTGACATGGGAGCTTGCCGGGATGCTTGTTGCAGGGGACAACAGTTGGATGGAAAGCGAATGCGTGATCCTCTCCGCTATTTCTCTCTGAATGCTCAAGACGTCTGTAAGCGGCCGCTCGTAGGTTTGGGCCCAGAGATGAGTCTGTTCTTCTGTCTGAATCAGTTGGGCGGTGATGCGCACGCGCTCCCCGCCGCGCCGAACGCTGCCCTCCAGCAAATAGCCCACACCCAGTTCCCGGCCAATCTGAGCGGCGGTCTCCTTGGTGTCTTTGTACCGTACGGTTGAGGTTCGTGCGATCACGCCGAGCTTCGCTGGCTGGAGCTGGCCGAGCTGGGCAATCATCTCCTCCGTGAGGCCATCGGCAAAATAATCTTCGTGCGCATCCCCACTCAAATTCGCAAAGGGGAGTACCGCCAGCATGACTCTTTGCGGGGAGGGATTCCGCGGCGGCCAGAAATGACGGGCTATCAGAATCGCCGTCACCGCTAGCGCCGACAAGGCTAGCGGCCAAAGCCAGAAGATTCTCTTTTGGCCGGGGCTTACCGCGGAGCGAGCCTGCTCAGAAGCCTGCAGTGTGGACAGATGAGGCGCGGCCGGTTCACTCTCCGCGTGCACCGCAGCAACGAAGCGATAGCCTCGCTTGGGGATGGTCTCGATGTATTTGCGTCCATCCGGGCTGTCGCCCAACACCTGTCGCAGGTTGAAGACGTGCCGGGCCAGATTGCCCTCCTCAACGAAAACACCCGGCCATACTTTTTCCAGCAGCTCTTCTTTTTCGACGATGTGCCCGGCCCTTTCGACCAGAACGAGGAGGGTTTCCAGGTCCTTTGGCGGGAGCGTGATGGGCTGGCCATCGCGCAGCAAAACCCGCTCTATGATATCGAGGCGGTAAGGGCCGAATCCGTATAAGTGCTTTGATTTCAACCGAACACCTACCTGAAGAACTTCTCAAGAAATGTTTCAGAACTCCTCAAAGACATTTCATGCCCGTGGCTGGCAACCTGCGCGGAACACGGGCCTTGGCGCCGGCTTTCAGCCCCGTGAATGCGCCGATTTTAGCGCATCTTGTCTGAAAAAGGAGAGGACATGAAAGCATTACCATTGGTTGTGTTGGCCTTGGCTCTGGCGGTGTCGCTGGCTGCGGCGCCAGGCGAATCTTCGTGGCGGATAAAAGCCGACTACGTGGAAGCCTGCAGTTGCCATCTGTTTTGCCAATGTTATTTCAGCGACAGTCACGGGCATAAGCATGCCGAACACCCATTTTGCGAGTTCAACATGGCCGTGACGGTGCGTGAAGGACACTCAGGAACCGTGGATCTCGCGAACACAAGATATTGGTTGACGGGCGACCTCGGCGACAAGTGGGGCACGGAGAAGAAAGCGACTTGGGTGACGGTTTCCTTCGATCCAAAGACTACGCAAGCGCAGCGCGATGCCCTGGCCCCAATCATTCTCAAGACGTATGGTCTGGAGTGGGGCGAGCTAAAAGTTCAGGAGGCGCCCATCGAAATCCGCCAGTCAGGCGACATTGTTGAAGCCAAGTTGGCCGACGGAAAGCAAGCCTACCTGAAGCTCCAGCGCGAGCCCGGGATCGACGGGAAAGGAGTTGTGCTCAAGAACGTGAAGTATTTTGATGCGGTACAGAACGATGGTTTTCAAATGTATAAATCGATCGAGCACCGCGCCGATGTCGCCGGACACCAGTTCTCTTATTCGGACCGCAACGCGTTCCTAATCACCATCGTTTCGGAAGAGAAGAGCCCGCGATAGGCACAAACCAAATCCTCCTCGCTGCTGCAGCGTGGGTGAAAACAAGAAAGCGAGTCCTCATGGGTGGGCCCTGAAAATGTCCCACTGGTTGGTGAAACAAACTTGCGAGGGCTTCTTGAACTTGCTACTCGGCAAGCCCGAGGTGGTACTGCTTGAGCTTGCGATAGAGAGTGGTCTTTCCAATGCCAAGCATGCGCGCTGCGGAGAGCTTGTCGCCGCCCGTTTCGCGCAGGGTACGGAGAATGGCGCGGCGCTCCAATTCCTCGAGTGGCAAGATTTCATCCTTGTCCGGCGTGCGTTCGGTGGTGGGATATTGCAGGTTGGAGGGCAAGTCTCCGACATGAAGGATCGGGCCGGAACCCAATTGGACAGCTCGCTCGATGGCGTTTTCCAGCTCGCGCACGTTTCCCGGCCAATCGTAGGCGATCAGGCGGCGCATGGCGTCTTCGGAGATGGTACGCACCGGTCCCTGAGGATCGGAGAATTTCTCCAGAAATGCCGTCACCAGAATGGGGATATCGCTCTTGCGGTCTCGAAGCGGCGGCAGTTTGATCTGCACCACGTTCAGCCGGAAATACAAATCCTGGCGGAAAGTTCCCGAGCGAATGGCAGTCTCGAGATCGCGGTTGGTGGCAGCGATGACACGCACGTTGATGTGCCGGTGTTCCGTGGAGCCAACGGGCTTGACCTCCCGCTCCTGCAAGGCCCGCAGGAGCTTGGCTTGGAGGTCCACGGGCATGTCTCCAATTTCGTCGAGAAAGAGCGTGCCCCCCTGAGCGGCTTCGAGCAATCCCTGCTTGGCCTGCATTGCTCCGGTGAACGCGCCCTTGACGTAACCGAAAAGCTCGGATTCGATCAGCGTGGGCACCAGTGCGGAGCAGTCCACGGGCGCAAAAGGCCGCTCACGGCGCGGCCCGGAAAAATGAATGCTGCGCGCCACGAGCTCTTTCCCCGTTCCACTTTCCCCGAGGACGAGAACTGGGTACTCGTGCTGGCTCACTTTCTCGATCATCTTGTAGACGCGCTGCATTTTCATCGAGACGCCGATCAGCCCGCCGAACCCCGGACGCGTCCGCAACTGCTCGCGGAGCAGCCGGTTCTCCTGTTGCAGGTCAACTGCTTTGGCCACGCGTTCGAGGCGGGAGCGCAACTCCTCAATGCGGAACGGTTTCGTCACATAGTCCACGGCGCCCAGGCGGGTGACCTCGACTGCCGATTCGATCGTTCCGTATTGCGTTAACACCACGACGGCGACTTCCGGATGCAGGTCGTGGACTTGCTTCAAAAGTTCGACGCCGTTACTCTGCTGGAGCTTCAAGTCCGTCAGAACAATGTCAATCGCCGAATGTTCGAGAACTTCCAGGGCCTCTTGGGCGGAAGCCACCGCGAAGGCCTTCATCCCACATTGCTCGGAGACCGTTGCACAGGTCTCGCGGATCGACTGTTCGTCATCCACGATAAGAACGTTCATCGGGACAACCTGGCGGCGGACTGCTGCTTCCTCGGTCATAACAGACATCCTAAAAGCCTCCGGTCAGCGCCTTTGTATGCATCTCAAGTTCCGTTTCAGGAATCTCCCGCTATTATTCATAAATCAAGACATTAGTTGAAACACTACGTCGTTGGCAAGTCCCATTTTGGGACTCAGGGCCGCCCCGCCTCCCCATCCAGTTCCAATTCGGGAAAGAACCGCGAAAATCATGCCGTCCCCCGCTCCAAATAACGAAGGGGCTCCTCGACAACTTATCGAAGAGCCCGCAGGCTTATCTCGAGTTTTCACTTTCCCGGCCCGTAGCTACGAGCGAACTCCAGCCCGGATATCTGACACGCTTGGCTGGCGGCTAGGGCTTGGCTTTTTTCGCCGGCGCCGGTGTAGCGGTTTTCTTCTTGGGAGTTTCAGCGCCGCCTCTACTGAGCAGCGTCAAAGCATCCTTAGCGCTGAAGGGGAAGCGGCGAACGGACTGTTCGCCGGTGGTGCTGAGAGTGACGTCGACGCGGCGGTTGCTGGCCAGGCGCACAGTCAGCAGGTTTTTCAGAATCTTCTGCTTTTCCGCCGGGCTGATGTCCGGATCGGCTTCGATCTGTGTCTTGACGTCGGCGTCGGTCATGTTCTTCTCAAAGCCAAATGCCTTGACCTCCAGCTTATCCGCGGGTACGCCCTTTTCAACCAGATAGCTCCTCGTGCGTTCCACACGCCGCTCAGAGAGCTTGACGTTGTAGTCCTTGGCGCCGCGAACATCGGCGTGGCCTTCGAGAATCAGCTTGGCCTCCGGTCGATACTTCAAATACTGCAGGAAGTCGCTGGCGAGCGCGTCCAGCGTGACCTGCTGGCTGGGGAGCAAACCTCCCGTGGGTTTGGCCACGGTGGGCTGGGCCGTCGGAAAGTAGATGCTGTGCAACGCCAGCTTGGCTTCCAGTTGCTTGATCTGCGGGGGCTCCTTCACCTCCACGTTGCCGGAAGCATCGGCGGTACCGCCGCGGCCGTCATTCACCGCGCACTTTACGGCGTAGCTCCCGGCCTTGAGGCCTGTGGCATCAAATTGCACGTTCGAGCCGCTTCCGACGATCTGTCCGCCAGTTGTGGTGTAGCTGTAGGTCAGCGGATCGTTGTCCGGGTCGCTGCCGTTGCATGTGACGCCGGTGCGCTCTCCCGGGAAAATCGGGCTGCGCTCGACGGAGAGTGTGGCGGTCGGCGGATGATTGGGCTTTTCTTCCACTTTAATGTCTACGGCGCACGAAGCGGAGCCGCCTTTGCCGTCATCCACTTTCACGTTCACGGTGTAGGAGCCAACAGCTACGCCGGTGGAATTCCAGCGCGCCTCGGGGCCTGTACCTTCCACCGCGCCGCCCGTCCCCGAATAGCTGTAGGTCAACGGATCGTTGTCTGGGTCGCTGGCGTTCACGTGCACAACGACGCTGTCGCCCGAACCGGCATACACCGAAGACGGACTCACCGAACAAGCGGCTACCGGAGGATGATTTGGCGGAGGCGGCGGATTGGGAATCCCGAACCGCAATACCAGGCCCGTGCCGGCGCGGAAACTGTCCTGACGCCCGGTAGCCCCAACCGCCGGGCCTGAAAGGCTGGTCATGAAGTATTCGAACTGGGCCACGCGCCAGGCGACGTTCTTCGTTAGAACCATGTCAACGCCGCCGCCGGCGGCTATGGCAAATGCATTCTGCTTGCCGGCGCCAGTGATCTGGCTATTGCCGCGCACACCGCCGACCAAGAACTGAGCAAAGGGAACAAAGTAATTAAATTTACGAAGGTTCAGCCGCGGACCGAATAGATAGCTCATGAATCCGCCACGTGCTGAATTGTTGTTTCCTGTCAGCGGGAATAGGTCGCGTTCGGTATTGTAGCCTCCTGCCTCAGCCGTCAGACCGATCCACCTCGAAGCGTTGTAGGTGAAGGAACCTGATCCGCCGTGGCCGTTGGAGTTTGCAAAGGGGTCGCCGGGCGCGAAATTGATGTAGTTATACATTCCCGCGACCTCGTATCGTGGAACGAGCTTGCCAGGCGATTGGGTGTCCGCGGAGGCGGCCGCGGGGCCCGGGAAAGGGATTGGCCGCGGCGCCGCAGGCAGCGCGAATGCGCCTTTGGTGGCCAGGGGCTTGCTGCTTTCCACAGGATTCACGAAAGCCGCGTTCCTTTCCGCGGCTGCTGCGGTGTTCGTGGCTTCGTCGCCCGCCCCACTTTTCTTCTGCTGCGCGCACAGCGGCAAAGCCAAAAACGCGCTCATCGCAAGTGCTGCACACCAATTGCGCATCTCTTTTCTCCTCAGCCTTTTCAGTGGGATCCCTTTTGATTCACGCGCCCGCCTGCTGAGCGCTCGCCGCTCCCGGCGCGCCCGTAAGACGCATTGCAGCCGTTCCACCTTTCTACTTTGTTTTCAGGCTCCCGATTCACCACCCACACCCGTGACCGAACCAATGAAGAACCTGAAGAAAAAAGGAAGCGGCGCAACAAGACTATTCCACAATTCGCTTTCGGTGCAACAACTTCCTGCCCTGCGCTACACTAACCGTTCGCCATGAATACGATCACCACGCTCGACAATCTCTGGATGGGGCGCCCGCGTTCTATTGCCGCTGGGCTGTTCGAATCGGACGGCCACCGCGCCGTTATCGACCCCGGCCCTGGCTCAACGCTCGAGACTTTGCGGCAACAACTGCGGGCCCGCGGCATCGGCGTGGGCGATCTCGACACCGTCCTTCTCACGCACATCCACCTGGACCACGCCGGAGCAACGGGGGCGCTGGTGCGTGAAAATCCGCGCCTCGCCGTGTATGTCCATAAGAATGGCGCGCCACACGTGATTGACCCGTCGAAGCTACTGGCCAGCGCTCAGCGACTCTGGCCCAACGATTTGCAGCGCCTGTTCGGTGAAACTCTTCCCGTTCCGGCGGAGAATTTACGCATCCTCGAAGGCGGTGAAACGCTCACACTCGGCTCGCGGAAAGTCGAAGTCGTTTACACACCGGGCCACGCTTCACACCACGTCAGTTATTTCGACAAGGCGGAAGGTGTGGCTTTCGTTGGCGATACGGCCGGCGTGCGCATCGAGGGAAATTCGTTCGTCATGCCGGCAACTCCGCCACCGGACATCGATCTCGGAATCTGGGATACTTCCTTCGCCGCAATTCTGGAGCGCAAGCCCGCGCGGCTGTTTCTCACGCACTTCGGTTATTCCGACAATCCGTCGGAGCATATTTTGTTGTTCCGCGAACGGCTGCATCGCTGGGCCGCGCTCACCGAGGAAATCTTGCGCAGCGCCGCCAACGATTCCGCCGCAATGGATTCCTTCATGTCCGCCACGTATGCCGAAATCTCCCAGCATCTCCCCGCCGGTGAAGCCGACCACTACGCCTTCAGCGCCGGCCTGAATCTGTCCTTTCTTGGCCTCGCGAGGTATCTGCGCAAGCGCGCCACTGCCGCTCCCTCAACTGCACACAGGTTTTTCTGCGGTTAAGAATGAAATGAGAAAGACTTACGCGGTTGTCTCAGACGAGGACATTTCTTCGGGACTCGACGCGGGTTCTGCTGCGGGCGTGGCCAGCGCTTCGAGGCGCCCGGAAAATGCCTCGACGAGAAGATCAACGAGCTTCTTTGCGCCGCTGCCTTGGGGGTCTTTATCGGGATTGTATTGCGCGACATCGAAGCCCAGCAGATTCTTATGCTTTACAAACTCGATGAAGGAAGCACGCACCTCGTCGAAGCGCAATCCGCCGCTGCCAGGCACGTTCACCGCGGGGAAATCCTCCTGCGCAATGGCATCGACATCCAGGTGCAGAACGAATTCACGCGCGTCCGCATGCACTTGCGCCAGCGCCTCGTGCGCCGCCTTGCCGGCGCCCTTGGACTGAATGTCCCCGGCGTGAATATGCCGCATTGGGGATTTGGCGAGGAATTCCTGCTCCGGCGGATCGAGCCGCTCGAGTCCGAAAAGCGTCACGTCGGGTTCACGCACCAGCGGGGCTTCGCTCCAGAAGCGCACCAATTCCGGCGCGCCTTTGCCGATGATGTGGGCAACAACCATTCCGTCGATGCGGCCGGAGGGAGTGCTCGCGGGAGTATTCAGATCGGCGTCGCGATCGAACCAGAGAAGGTTTACATGCTTGTAGTAGCGCCGCGCTCCGGTAAGCAAGCCGATGACCTGGGCGCAGTCGCCTCCCAGGACCAGCACGAGCCCGCCGCTTTTCACCGCGAGCTCCGCGCGCGTCCTCAGATCGTTCAGTCCGGCGACGATTTCGGCCAGGTTGCGCGCGCGCCGGTGTTCATCGTCGTCCGCGAAAAGGCGCGGGGCGCAGTCGCCATGATCCACGACTTCATAGCCAGCGGCCTGCAGCTTTTCAGCAAGTCCGGCCGCGCGCAGCGCCGCCGGAGCCTTCTCGCTGCCCATGGAAAATGCCGCGGCGCTCGAGGGTGCGCCAATCAAGGCAATCTTCTTCGGCTGACGGACGATCTTGACCGCCAAGGTCTCGCTCCTTAGTCTTGCATTTCTGGTCTACCGCGCTGGGTACCGATGACCGGATCGTTTATAACTCAGGCCGGCAAACCACTCCAGTCACGTACCGGGTTCCCTGCCGGACACTGCAAACACTTTTTATCGCCGCGGCGCCGGCGCGATGGTCGCCAATTCCGGAGGCAGCGTGAAGCGCACGTCCTCGCGAATCAAATCCAAATCACGCTGATCCGTGAAACCGAATTCCGCAAGGCGTTCGCTGACTTGCTCCACCAAAACTTCCGGAGCGGACGCGCCCGCAGTCAAGCCCACGCGGGAAACGCCTTCGAGCCAATTCACATCGATGTCCTTGGCCGAGTCAATCAATTGCGCTTTAACGCCACTGCGCTGCGCGACTTCCACGAGCCGGTTGGAATTGGAGCTATTCGGCGAACCCACTACCAGAATCAGGTCGACGTCCTTGGCAACCTGCTCGACGGCTTCCTGCCGGTTCTGCGTGGCGTAGCAAATGTCGTCGCTCGCGGGACCCTGGATGAGCGGGAATTTCTGGCGCAGCCTTGCCACGATTTCCTGCGTGTCGTAGAGGCTCAGAGTCGTTTGGGTGAGGAAGGAGAGCTTGCCGGGGTCATCCACTTCGAGAGCATCCACGGCCGCAACCGAGTCCACCACGATGGTGCGGTCCGGCGCTTCGCCCGAGGTGCCGACGATCTCCTGATGGTCTCGATGGCCGATCAGAATAATGGTGCGTTTCTCGCGGGCAAACTTCAGGGCCTCGAGGTGCACTTTGGTCACCAGCGGGCACGTGGCGTCAATCACTTTCAGGGCGCGCGATTTGGCTTCATCGCGCACGGTCGGCGGAACGCCGTGGGCGCTAAAAACCAGCACCGCGCCATGCGGCACTTCTTCGATGGTTTCCACGAAAATCGCGCCGCGCCGGCGCAACTGCTCCACAACATAAGTGTTATGGACGATCTCATGGTGGACGTAGACAGGCGCGCCGTAGGCTTCCAGCGCCAGTTCGACGATATCGACGGCGCGTACCACACCGGCACAGAAACCGCGCGGCCTCACCCTCAGTAAAACTTTTCCATTCGTTGCAGTCGGCATTGTCACCCTAATGAGTTAATTTCAGGAGACTCTATCATACCTCACAGCGCGCCCCGCCCGCATCCCGTTTGCATAAGTTTGCCTTGTCCTAACTCGAAGCGTCCGGCTCTTTATGGAAAATCCGTTCGAGCCGGCGAAGAGGGATCGAAAAAAGACAAGGGCATACGCAGCATTGGGTAAACATGGGAGGCACCATGAAAATTGTTCCTTGCGCCGATCCTCCCTAGCTCCCACCTAGCACACCCCAAGAGTCTAATTCTGAGTCACTTAGGCGGGTTCCCCCTTTGGCACTTCATTAGCACAGTGTACTCCTGCCGAGCCACTCATTCCTTCTCGTCCCCGGGAAGCGGAGCCCAGATTCCTCCGCGAATAGGGATTGGGGATCGCGGGCAATTCCAATCCTTCAAGAAAACTTTCTGTCTACCTGGGGGAGTGGTGTGTTCAACTCTTCTGGAGCAGACCAATAGAAGAGAGGGAGCATGAACCCCGCCATTTTGCTTGTGGATGTTGCCTTGAGGAGCCGCGAAGAATGGAAATCTTTCCTGCAAAGCCAGAAGTGCGATGTAGAGACCGCGGCAGATGGCGGATCCGCGGTGAAGCTCTGCTTGCAGATGCAGCCGGACTTGGTTCTCGTGCACGATAGTTTACCGGACATCGCCGGCTTCGAGCTTTGCCGTCAGATCAAGAATGATCCTCTCAATCAACTCACACCCGTCGTTTTGCTGAAATCATCACTGGATCAATGGGATGTCCAGCGCGGGCGGGACGCCGGCGCAATCGATATTTGGGCTGCTCCCGCATCTCTTTGGGATGCCCTGGGGCGCATCGAGACTCTCTTGCGGCTCAAGAAGTACATGGAAGAGCAGGCGAAGTCCGTGGTGTTTTCGCTGGCGGGGAGCGTCGACTCGAAGCAACACATGAGGAACGGCCACTCGGAGCGTCTCGTGGCCTACGCGGAGCAGTTGGGAGAAAGCCTTGGTCTTGGAGAAGAGAACCTGCAAGAACTCCGCATGGCCAGTTGGCTTCACGACATAGGGAAAATCGCGGTGCCAGAGAGCATCCTTCTGAAAGCCGGGCCGCTGGACGCGGAAGAAACAAGGATTATGCGCGAACATCCGGTTATTGGGGAAAAAATGTGCGCGCCTCTCAAGTCGCTTCGCCGCGTCCTCCCGGTGATACGGCATCATCATGAAAGAATGGACGGCAGCGGGTATCCGGATGGCCTTCGCGGAGAAACCATTCCATTGCAAGCCAGAATTCTGCAGGTCGTGGACATCTATGATGCGCTCACGACCGACCGCCCCTACCGGGGAGCTCTTCCTCCCGAAGACGCGCTGGAGATTCTCTTCACCGAGGCCGGGAATGGCTGGCTCGATGCTTCCGTGGTGTGGAAGTTCTCGCAGATGTGCAGGCATGCTGAGTGCTTCCCGTTAAGAGGAAGAACGATGCTGGCGTCCTACTACGCGTAGCCACTCAACGTTTGTCCGGAACTGTCCCTTGCATTGAGCGAGTCTTCGCTCCATATCCAAATTGGCGCTCGCTGAGCCAGCGCGGCCAAGCCGTAAGATACGCGCATCATGGCTACGGAAATGGTCGTCTTCCCGGTGACGCTGGAAGGCCTACATGTGCGGCTGGAGCCGCTGGCAAAAGCGCACCTAAAGGGGCTTGCCGAAATTGGACTGGACGAAGAATTGTGGCAATGGATTCCCACGCCCGTTCGGACCGCGGAAGAAATGGCTGCGTATATTGAAGCAGCGCTCGACGAGCAGGAGCGGCAAGTGTCCTTGCCGTTTGCACTTGTCGAAAAGGCTTCGGGTCGCGCCATCGGGAGCACGCGTTACGGGAATATCGACCGCCGGCACCATCGCGTGGAGATTGGCTGAACGTGGGTGGCGCGCGAATGGCAGCGCACGGCGACGAACACAGAAGCGAAGTACTTGCTGCTGAAACATGCGTTCGAAACGCTTGGGTGCATCCGCGTCGAGCTGAAGGCGGATTCGCTGAACGAGCGTTCGCGCGCAGCGATACTGCGTATCGGCGCGCGGGAAGAGGGCATTTTTCGAAACCACATGATTACTGCAAGCGGACGCATCCGGCATACGGTTTACTTCAGCATTATCGATTCCGAGTGGCCGACGGTGAAAGCGCGCCTCGAAGGGAAACTGGACGCGCGTAAGCACTAAGGTCGCGCGAACCGTTGTGATGCTCTACCTTTTGAGCAACTGCTGGCCGTTTAGGTAGCGTCCCAACACGTTCAACTAGGGTAAGATTCATTTCAGAATCCAGATGATTCCTTGGCTGGTTTCTTTACGAGTCCGGCGCGCTCGCGGACTTAATACTGGGAGAAGAGCTTGGCCAGTCCAACCGATCCGGCGAACCGCCGGCGCAGCGAGCGCGTGATGCTGCAGATGAAGGTCACGGTGATCGCGGAAGACGTCCAGCACAAGCCGCGTCAGGAAGAAGCGCTGACGCTCGTGGTGAACGCCCACGGCGGCCTGCTCAAGATGAAATTGGACGTATACGTCGGCCAACCTATGCGCCTGCTGAACCCGCAGAACAAAATCGAGCAAGACTGCCGGATCGTCCGCGTAGACGATACTGGGACCGAATTCTTTTCCGTGGCGTTTGAGTTTGACCAGCCGAATCCGAAGTTCTGGCCTGTAGTTTTCCCGCCGTCGGATTGGGAAGCTCCACGGGCGTAAAGCTGCGTCCGGCAATTCAGGCCGCGCGGTGTTGCCTTCCTGCCTTTGCCTCCCTTGACTTGACGGCCGCAACTCTTCCAAAGAGTCCGGGTTTTGGATAGCGAGAAAGATGTTTGCTTTGGAGGAAGTTCCAATGGGGTATCGGATGAATGGTATGGGAAGATCGCCGCTGATGGCGATTTCGATTCTGCTTGGTGGGCTGTTGCTCGCGGGTTGTGATGAGCATGTAGAGATTATTCGCAACCCGGATATTCCGGTTTTGAAACACCAGACTTGGGCGTGGCGGCCTGCGCCCGCCAGAAAGGAAGCAAGGAACGAGCGGCCTGTGGTTTCGCGGGACGTAGTCGGAGGCCGCGAAGCAGTGGCGACGGAAGCCGATCCCGCTAATGAAATTGTCCGGCAAGAGCTTCGCACGGCGATCGAGCGGCAACTGACAGCCAAGGGCTTGACGCAAGTGAGCGATCCGGCAGCGGCAGATTTCCTGGTGGACTATCACTTTGCGATGCGCCGCCGCAACGTGACGGTGGAGCGCGTTTATCCTGGGGCCTATCCTGGGTTGGTGTGCGGGCCGTTTGGATGCTGGCAAGGATGGGGCTACGGACCTGCCGAAGTCAGCTACGAGAATGTGAGGTTCCGCGAGGGAACGTTTGTGTTTGACTTGATCAAGCGCGGTCCGAACCGGCTGGCCTACCGCGCTATCGGACAGGAACCGGCACATCACGCCACGTTCTCGAACGATCAGGTTGAGGATATGGTGCATGCCCTGCTGAAGGGGCTCAAACCCAGGGGATAGATTCAAGAAGCGAGCAAAGGGCCTGCCTCGACCGCGTCGGGGCGGGCTCTTTGCATTTGGCAGCGGCCCGCTTTTCCTCCACCTGTGGTCTGACACGCCCACCCTTTGGCTTTGCTCCCGGCGCGACCCACGCAGAACTGCTATCCTCTCCGGGCGCGGCAGTAAAGAAATTGGAGCAGCGATGAATAGCGAAAAAGTAGTCCTGATCACAGGCACGAGTAGCGGATTTGGCCGGTTGATTGCGGAAACGCTTGCGCACAAGAAATATCAGATCTTTGCGACCATGCGCGACATCAAGGGCCGCAACGCAACGGTAGCCCGGGAAATCGCGGAGCTTGCCAAGCATGAGTCGCTCTCCTTGCAAACGCTGGAGCTCGATGTGACGAGCGACTCCTCGGTCGAACGCGCCGTGAGCAAAGTCGTACTGGAGTGCGGCCGCCTCGACGTGCTGGTGAACAACGCGGGCTACGGGGTCATGGACCTGGCAGAGACTGTTACGACGGCGCAGGCGCAGCGGCAGTTTGACACGAATTTTTTCGGCGTCTTGCGGATGAATCGAGCGGTGCTCCCGGTTATGAAACGACAAAAGAGCGGATTGCTGCTGCACGTGAGCAGCGGCGGAGGACGCCTAGTGATTCCCGGGATGGGCTTGTATTGCGCGAGCAAGTTTGCGATGGAAGCGCTCGCAGAGATTCTGTGGTTATCGAGCCGGGCGCTTATGCCACGCCGATTATGGCGAAGCTCGAAAGAGGCGAAGACTCCAAACGCAAAACCGGCTACGGTGAAATGGCGGAAGTTCCGCAAAAACTAAAAACCAAGATTGGAAGCTCGCGGGGTAACCCTCAGGAAATCGCGGATGCCGTGTTGCAAATCATCGAAACGCCTGCCGGACAGCGCCAACTCCGTTATCGAGTAGGGCCAGGCGGGCCGGGAGTGCAGCGCATCAATGCCCTTACGGATGAAGTGCAAGCGCAGATGCTGGAGGCCTTTGGTATCACCGCGGAGACAAAATTCCAGACTTGATCGCCAAGGGCTCCTTAGCTCTCCTAAATCGCGTAAACAACCGGCGACGAATCACTAAGGGAGCAAGCCGAAAACGGCGACGCTAGTCGGGGTCCCCACGTAAACTTTCCCGTTGACAACGACCGGCGTGATGAATTTGTTACCGCTGAAGTGGTCGCGGTTATTCGCAGCTTGAGTGGAATCGTAGAGTTCCCTGGTGAGATTGGCAGCGTCGTAAGCAAACAGGATTGCGCCGCTATTCTCTATGGCCCAGACGATTCCGTTGGCGGCGCCGTTGGCAGACACGCTCGGCGTCGTTCCGGGATATCCGAAATGATGTGTGGATTGTGACGAAGGAGTGCTCGCGAGTTTCGCGCTGGTCACCGGGAAGGCCTTTAGAGCGTCGCCCACAGCTCCGTAGTAGACGGTGTTGTTGAAAAACGCGGGCATGGAGAAAACACCGCCGCCAAGCTGCCCGGAAATTTCCTGGTAAATCTGATCCGTGTTGGGGTTGAACTTGCCCATCGAATCACGATCCACGACATAGATGATCGAATCTTTACCCGCGCCGACAGAGAGGTGCCGCGTGTTGCCGCCTGAATCCGTAACGTCCAGGAGCAATATTCCTCCTCCGGAACCAAAGTCGGTATCAGCATTCGATTCCGCGACGGTGTTGTGCGGAGTGAAGTAATCGGCAAGCTTCAATCCACTGGAAGTGGAAAGCTTGACGAAGCAGTTGCCGCAATTGCCGTTCGCCGGAAAACCGCTGGCGTTCAATGTGATATCGAAATCGCCATTTCCGAGAATGAAGAACAGATTGCCGGCCGGGTCGGCAGCGGGCGCGGTGCCCGCCATCCAGATGCCACCCTCGCTGCCGTTCGGCACCAAATTCAGAACGCTCGTTTGCACGAGCGTGTCCGCACTGAAGCCCATGACCCACGACGTGTAGGGACGAATGTCGCAGTGGGAGGACCACGTGGTGAAAATCGTTCCGTTGATCTGCAGCAGGCCGGGCCGTTCCTTGTATTGTTTTGGATCAAAGATGACGTTTCCGCCGGAGTTGTTGTCGCCCGTGCCGGGATACGTCGCCGTGATGGTTTGAGGACCGGCGAACAGTTCTGCGCCCGTAGACAAGTTCAGCGCATGCAGGCGCTGGAAATAACTTCCGCTGGCATTTTTCGACATGGCGACGACGTAGATGGCGTTGCGGATGCGATCGATGACCGGCGTCGCGGTGATGCCAATTTCCGGCGAGACCTGGCCGCAGCCGCGAGTATCGCTGGTGGTTTCGCCGCTCCCGAGCGTGCTGGTCTTCCATAGAAAGGTGGAAGTGACGCCGTTAATGGAGTCGGCATCGAAGGCGTAGACCGAACCGTGTTCGGTCGCGACATACAGAACATTTTTCATTTGCCCGTTGATGGTAACCTGCGAAAGATACAGCGGCTGGGCATCGACTTTGCCATCCACTGTGAATTCGCCCTTCTTCCCGAACTGCGTCAAGTTCACGTTGGCGGGAGTCAGAATCGTTTCATTGAGGTTCTGTCCGGAGCGTCCGTTGTCGTAGTGATAGGTGATCACGTCAACGCTTGAAGTGGTTGTGCCGGGATTAACGGTGAGTGTGGCGGAATTGCTTGTCACGCTGCCCGCAGCGTTGCTCACCATAACGCGAAACAGTTCGCCGCTGTCGGAGGTGGTCGTGACCGGAGTCGTGTAGCTGAAAGATGTAGCGCCGGTGATGTCCGCGCCGTTTTTCTGCCACTGATACGTAAGAGGCAGCGTCCCCGCGGCCACAACACTGAACGTCGCGGTTTGCCCGGCGGTCACAGTTTGATTCCCCGGCTGCGTGTTGATGTAGGGGGCGACGGGCCCGCCACCGTTTACTGTACCGCTGCCGGAATAGCCGCCACACGCCGCGAAGGACAATGCAAGCAGAACAACTGCGATCGAGCATAAGAATGGCATTCGCCGCATGAGCACAATCCTCGATAGTGAATTCAGCAGCTGGGCTGAACAAGAAACGCGACCACGCCGTGGGTTTAACGAGTTTAGCGAATACATAAAACGCGGCCCACAAGAAAAACATTTGAAATACAGCCTGGGAGAAAACCGTAAGTCCAGTTTAGATTCGCGCTTGGGGAGTTACACCTGAACTGAAGTACAGTTCTTGGCCAGCGCATTGGGAGCAGCACGGGACCGCAAGCTGGCCTGCTTGCCTCTGGGCTTCCTTCCTTCTATTCTCGTGGTCCTCATGCTGCTTGCAGATAAGGTTGCGCTCATTACTGGTTCGGGGCGCGGAATAGGCCGGGCCATCGCTCATCTATTTGCGACAGAAGGCGCCGCCGTGTTTCTTACCGCGCGTACGGAGAAGGAACTCGCCGTCACCGCGGCAGAGATTTCAGGCCAGGGCGGGCGCGCGGCGTGCGCGCCAGCCGATCTGACCCTGGACGCACAATGCACCCATGTCGTCGCCGCGTGCCGCGAAAAGTTCGGCAAGATCGATATCCTTGTTAACAATGCCGGGCATTACGGCCCCGTGGTTCCGGTGGAAGACTATCCTTTGGCGGATTTCGACAAAGTGATTTCCGTTCACCTTCGTGCCACGTTTCTGTTGTCAAAACTCGTGCTGCCGGAAATGTACGCGCGACAGTCCGGGGTGATTCTGAATATCTCCAGCCTTTCGGCGAAGGCGGCCTATGCTTGGGGCTCCGCCTATGCCGCCGCGAAGGCGGGAATGTTGGGACTGACGCGCGTGACGGCCGCGGAAGGCGCTCGGAAAGGTGTTCGCGTGAACGCTATCTGCCCCGGACCGGTTACGGAAACGCAAATGTCCAAGGAACTGGGTGCAACGCTTGCGAAGAAAATGGACGTGAACGAAGAGGAACAATTGGCCGGCTTTCTGAATGGCCTGCTGCAGGGCCGTGCACAAACGCCGGAAGAAATCGCGCGCGCCGCCCTGTTCCTGTGCTCGGAGCAATCCAGCGCGATGACCGGCCAATCCATCAACGTCGATGGTGGCGTCGCGTTCTATTGAAAATTCCACAGAGCGCAGCGTCTGGAAAATTCTCACAAGAATATGGGAAACAACCCGAGCTATTCGTAGCGCAAAATAATCATTGGATCGACGCGCGTGGCGCGTCGCGCGGGGAGATAGCAAGCCACCAGCGCTGTTGTCACTAGGGCGACTGCGGCCAGTGAAAATGCCAGCGGATCCGTGGCGCTCACGCCAAAGAGCAACGTGGAAATGAGGCGCGTCAGTGCCAACGACGCCACAGTGCCGATGGCCGCTCCGAGGAGCGCCAGCCGCATTCCCTGGCCAACGACGAGCCGCAGAATGTCTTTTGACGTAGCGCCCATGGCCATGCGAATTCCCATCTCTTGTCGGCGCGCCGAAACTGTGTACGCCATCACGCCGTAAATTCCGATCGCCGCGAGCAGCAGAGCAAACCCCGCGAAGAGTCCAACAAATTGCGCGATGAGCCGCGGCTGCGCCACGGCAGTGCTGACGACTCGCTCCATGGTGGCGACTCCCGTGATCGGCAGACTCGGGTCGATTTCGGCAATTTTGGCGCGCACCGCAGCGACGAGCGCCTCCGAACTGGCCGGCGCCGCGACGATCAGAGTCGTGGCCGGCCACGGATTTTGCTCCAATGGCAAATACGTCTCCTCGACATTGACGGCGCTCAAGGCACTGAACTTCACGTCGGCGACGACACCGACGACCT
>Ga0137407_10000632_pt1 | contig 23466 bp, 23 predicted proteins | sample CZOMad2_2_16fung_FD_108410 | JGI IMG/M metagenome (GOLD analysis project Ga0137407, IMG submission 108410) | Vadose zone soil fungal communities from Angelo Coast Range Reserve, California, USA - CZOMad2_2_16fungal (Illumina Assembly) | ecosystem: Environmental > Terrestrial > Soil > Vadose... | reverse complement strand
CGCGGTCACCGGGCGGAGGCCATCGACGTTCCGGGCGCCCGCTTCGTGGACAATCCGGACTTCGGATCAACGGGCGAGGCGTTTTCGCTGTCGCTCGCCGAGGCCGAGCTGGGCCCCGGGACCTTGATCGCCTTCGGCGACATCGTGCTGAAGCGCCACATCATCCAGGCGCTGCTCGAGGAGGCGGGTGACGGGATCACGCTCGCGGTCGACAGCGCGCTCGCCGGCACCGCCGACACCGACCGCATCCTCGCCGATCGTGCCGACACCGGCCGCTTCAGCTTCGACGAGGTCCGTCTGCGCGCCATCGGCGATGCGGTGGCGCCGGCGGAAGGCCACGGTGTCTGGATCGGGCTCATGCACCTGGGCCGCGAGGGCGCCGGCTGGCTCGCGGAGACCATTCGCGCGGCGCGCGCCGACGGCAGTCTCCGCACCGCGCCCCTCAGAGACCTGCTGGCCCGTGTGCTCGCCGCCGGGCACCCCGTGCGGGTCGTCTATGGTCGGGGCGGTTGGGTCAATGTCAATGACGTTGCGGGCCTGCTCGATGCGTCAGGCCTCTGAGGCCTGACGCGACGAGGCAGGCTCGGCATCGGCCGCGCGCTCAGACGGTTGCGGGCTGGAACTCGAGCGTGTTGCCGTCTGGATCGTTGCACAGCATCTGGACGCGCCCGCCCGGCTGCGTGTTCTCGACGTACTTGATCCCCTCGCGCTCGAGCGTGGCCTTCATCGCCTCGTAGTCGGCCACCTCGAAGCAGGTGTGGCGACCGAGCGGGCTGATCGGCGCGCTGGAGCCCGGGGGCTGCATCTGCGACTGAATGATGTGGATCTGGGGAAAGATGCCCGGCGTGCCGAGCCAGTAGCCGCCGGACGTGAACGCCGGGCGCGGCAGCACCTGGAATCCAAGCACCCGGCAGTAAAAATCCTTCGACCGCTCCGCGTCGGCGGTCGCGATGCCCTCGTGCTGCACGCGGACCACGTGCGTTCCCGTCACCGGTCGAATCGGCTCTCGTGAGGTCTGCACCGCCATCGTCGGCCTCCTCAATTTGGAGTCGCGCCTCGGCCGGCGGGGCCCCGGCCCCGCGACGACCTGCGGCGCGAACCGCCGCGCGTCTCGTGCGCGCGTCCCGATTATACGTGGTGAAGCGCGCCCCGCGACATCCCGGGCCAGGTGTTTGCGGTCGGCCAGTCCGTAGCGCATCATGAGCGCGCGTGGGCGCCGGTGGCAGTGCGCGCCGCAGGCCGTCGCGGGGCCGAGCCCCGCCGACCGAGGCGCGGCTCCAATCATGAATGCGCGACGCAGGGAGACGATCCGCCATGACCGCACGCCCGAAGAACCACGACTGGCTCGCACAAACCGTCGAGACCGCGCTCGAACCCGACCTGCCCATCTGCGATCCGCACCATCACCTGTGGGACCAGAACACCGCCCGTACGGCTCCGCGCTATCTGATCGACGAGATCGTGGCCGACGTGAGCGCCGGCCACAACATCGTGTCCACGGTGTTCATCGAGTGCGGAGCCATGTTCAAGCAGGACGGGCCGGAGGCGATGCGTCCGATCGGCGAGACCGAGTTCGTGAACGGGATCGCGGCGATGAGCGCCTCAGGGCTCTACGGCAAGACGCGGCTCGCCGCCGGGATCATCGGCACGGCCAACCTGCGCCTGGGCGACGGCGCGGCCGCCGTGCTCGACGCGCAGATCGCCGCCGGCGGCGGACGGTTCCGCGGGATCCGGCTCGGAGCCGCCTGGGACCCGAACGACTCCGTGCCGAGTCACCGCACCAAGCCAGGGCAGGGCCTGCTACTGCGCGACGACTTCCGCGCGGGGTTCAAGAATCTGGCGCCGCGCAAGCTCACGTTCGAGGCGTGGCTCTATCACCACCAGATCCCGGACGTCACCTTGCTGGCCCGCGCGTTTCCCTCCACCACGATCATCCTCAACCACTTCGGCGGTCCGCTCGGCATCGGGCCCTACGCCGGCCACGCCAAGGACATCTACGCAGAGTGGCGCAAGTCCATCAGCGAGCTGGCCACCTGCCCCAACGTCGTCGCCAAGCTCGGCGGGATCAACATGGAGATCAACGGCTTCGGCTGGCACGAGCGCTCGCGCCCGCCGGGAAGCCAGGAGCTCTGCGACGCCACGCGGCACTACTACGAGTTCACCATCGAGAAGTTCGGCGCCGACCGCTGCATGTTCGAGTCGAACTTCCCGGTCGACATGGCGAGCTGCAGCTACACCGTCTTGTGGAACTCGTTCAAGCGCCTGACGGCGGGCTACTCGGCCGCCGACCGAGCCAAGCTCTTCCACGACACGGCCGCGCGCGTTTATCGGCTTTGAGCGTGATGGATCCGTCGAGGCTCGTTGACGCGTGGCTCCGCTCGACCTAGGGTGGAGGCATGGGGCACGTTCATCAACGCGTCAGGGTCTCGGCCGAGAAAGCGGCGACGGTCAGCATGCTCGTTGACACGGGCGCGACGTTCTCGGTGATTCCGGAGGCGCTCGCGCGCGCCGTGGGCATCAAGCGTCTGCGTCGTTCGGTCGCGATCACGCTCGCCGACGGCCGCCAGGTGCGGCTCGACGCCGGCACCGCGATCTTCCGGATCGGGAAACGGGAGGCGCCAGCCACCATCCTCGTTGGCGGCGTCGTCGAACCCATCCTCGGAGTCGAAACACTCGAAGCCCTGGGGCTGACCGTTGACTCACGGAGGCGGCGCCTCGCCCCGTCCCGGAACTACACGGTTCGGCTCGGCGGTTATCGATAGCGCCGGTCCCGTGGTCGTACGCGGACGGCTTACTTGAGCTTGAGGTCCTCGTACGGCGAGATGAACGGATGGCCGGTGATGGTCGGCACCTCCGCCAGCCGGGGTCCGACGCCGATCAGCCCCGCCTGCTCGATGATCGGCCCGAACATCGTGCGCTCGTGCATGAGCTGCTGGATCTTGTGCAAGAGCGTCTCGCGACGCCTGGTGTCCATCTCGCTGGCCTGGTCGCGGAAGAGCGCGTCGATGTCGGGATAGCCGCCGTAGGATCGGATCCCGCCGGAGATCACGAAGGCCTCGATCCGCGTCGCCGCGTTGCCCGCGGCGCCGCTGCCGACCCGCACGAGGTACTTGAACTGTTTTTCCTGGTCCGCCTTGTAGAAGCTCGCGCGCTCCATCGGCCGTAGGCGCCCGCGGATGCCGATGGCCTGCAGCCCGTTCAGGACGGCCTCGGACTCGGGCGCGAACACGGCGTCGGTCGCCAGCTCGACCGCGTCGAAGCCCTTCGGATACCCGGCCTCGGCCAGGAACCGCTTGGCGCGCGCCGGATCGTAAGGATACGCGGACGGCGTCCAGTAGAACTCGAAGTCGCGCGGAATGATGCTGGGCGCCGGTCTGCCGTGGCCGAGGTATTCGGCGTCGCTGAACGTCTTGCGGTCGATACCCAGGTTCGCGGCCAGCCGCACGCGCTGATCGGCCCACGGCGACTTCGGATCCCACTGCTGGGTGAACACGAGCCACTGACTGACGGTCGGGAGCACCACCTTCAAGGTGAGCCCGGGGGTGCGCCTCACCTCCTCGGCATCGGGGCCGCGGAGCCCGTAGGCGATATCGGTCTCGGCGCGCTTGACCATCACCATGCGGGTCGACTCGTCCGGCACCGACTTGAGGACGAGCCGCTTCACCGAGGGGGTCTTGCGCCAGTAGCCTTCGTACGCCTCCACGATCAGCTCGACCCCGGGGTTGAACGACACGAAGCGATACGGGCCCGCGCCGACGGGCGCCTTCTTGAAGCCGTCGTCGCCGACGCGCTCGACGTATTTCTTCGGCACGATCCAGGCGGCGCTCGTGGCCGGTGTCGCGTAGAACGTCATGAAGTCGGGCCACGGTTGCTTCATCCGGAACCGGATGCGCTGGGGATCGACGATCTCGACCGCCGCCACGCGCGACCTCAGGGTCGTGGCGCCACCGCCCTTGTAGCGCTCGAAGGAAAACTTCACGTCCTCGGCGGTCAAGAGATCGCCGTTGTGGAAGCGCACGTTCTTGCGCAGCACGAACTCGAACGTGAGCCCGTCCTTCGACATCGTCCACGACTCGGCCAGGCACGGCGCCCAGGCGTTGCCCGGCATCGGCTTCACCAGCGCGTCGTGGAGCGCGTAGAGCGTGAGAAACGGCGTGATCACCCCCGGCGTCTCCGCCGGATCAAACCAGGTCGGCGCGAGCGTGACGGTGGCCGCGAACGTCACCTGGCCCGCCGGCGCTTGCGCCGATGCCGCATGCGTGAGGATCAGGACCAGCGCGATCGCCGACACGAGGGACGAGCCGCGAACCATTGCGATCCTCCTCGTCGGTGAGGTGGATTCCTAGGGGTGGATCACTGTCTCGGCGCGGCTGATGACGAACGCTTCGTGACGCTCGAGGAAATCGACCACCACTTCCGTGAACGCCTCCGGCCGATCCGTGCTGATGGCGTGCGCCGCGTCGTACACGAAGACGAGGTGGCAGTTGGGCATCAGGTCCTTGTAGAGCCGGCCCATCGCCGGCGCGATGACCCGATCCAGGGTCCCGAACAGTACGAGCGTCGGCGTCGACAGATCTTGCAGTCGACTCTCGAGATCCGCGTCGCGATGGGGCCCGAGGAGCCGCTGGACCAGGGGCTGAGTCTTGGCTCGCATGGCCGGGTCGATCGGCGGGATCGACGCCAGCCGCTCGGGGTGAGCGTAGAGGCGTCGCGCGATCTCCTCGGGAGTGCCCGACGGCGGCGCGGCGCCCTCTTGACGGATCGCCGCCGGAGCCTCGAGCACGAGGGCCAGCACCCGCTGCGTCGCCTGGAGCGCGAGCCAGACCGCCGTCTTTCCGCCGAACGAGGTGCCCATCAGGTTGAAGGTGTCGAGACCGAGCTTGTCGATCGCCCGCGCCATCGTCGAAGCCAGCTCGGGCATGCTCTCGGTTCGCGTGTTCAAAGGGGAATCGCCGAACCCGGGCATCTCGAACGCTACGACCCGGAAGCGGCGCGCCAGAAGCTCGTGCGACGGCGTGAGGCGCAGTCCTCCCGCGCCGTGCAGGTGCACGAGCGGAACGCCTTCGCCGGCCTCCATGTAACGAATGCGGAAGCCGTCGGCGTCGACGTGACCTTCCCGGAACGCGCTCGGCGCCATGCTCGAGGCCTCTAGATATCGCGGATGCGCGGGAGGACTTTCTTGCCGAACAGCTCGAGCGCGCGCATGAGCGGCTCGAGCTCGCTGGATCCGGGCGGGTGCAGCGACAGGTCGAGGACGCCGGCTCCGACCACGTCGCGACAGCGGCGGACCTGCTCGACGACCGTGTCCGGACTCCCGACGAACGTCGTGGGCAAGGCGCCGCTCACGATCGGGGAGCGCGCCTCGCCGGCGATGTTGCGTGAATCCAGGGTCATCATCGCCTCACGGACGCCGGGCCGCATCGAGAACGGCGCCTGCCCCGGCAGCTTGCGCAGGAGTTCCTGAGCTTCGTCGTCCGTGTCGGCCAGCAGCATGTTCGCCCGGTAGATGATCTGCTCCGGCGACGGGTGCCAGCCGTAGTGCGCGCACTGCTCGCGGTAGTAGCGCGTGGCCTTGCCCACGCTCTCGAACGAGCCGTAGGACACGCCGCAGCCCAGGTGGTGGCGCGCGGCGAAGTCGCACGACTCGCGGCTCGTCCCCAGCGCGTAGGTCGGCGGATGGGGCTGCTGCAACGGCCGCGGCCAGATCGAGATCGTGCGATAGCGGAAGTGACGGCCCTGCCAGCCGAACGGCTGCGGCTCGGTCCACGCCTTGAGGACCAGCTCCATGCCTTCGTCGGTCCGCTCCCGCGCCTCGGCCGGGTTCAAGTCGTAGGTCAGCGACTCGTTCGAGGTTCCGCGCAGGAGACCGACGACCAGACGCCCCTGCGCCATCGTGTCGAGCATCGCGATCTCTTCGGCCACCCGCACCGGATTGCTCTGCGGGACGATCGGGCCGAGCAGCGCGATCTTGATCTTCTTCAGATGGGCGGCCAGGAACGCGGCCGAGACGATCGGCGACGGCGTCAAGATCCGCGGGGAATAGTGATGCTCGGAGACGCTCACCCAGTCGAAGCCGAGCTCCTCGACGAACTCGAGCCGCTCGATCATGCCGCGATAGGCCCGAGCGCCCGCGTCGGGCTCGTAGATGCCGGACGGCACCGGCCATTCCGACGGCAGGGGCTGCCGTGCCTGGTAGCGCGCGGTTTCGAAGAACGAGACCTTCATGGCCTGGTCGCTCCTCGCGCAGGACGTTAACACGAGCAGGGCACGAAGGCCACGGCACGTCGGCCCCGCGGTTTCGCTGAAAACTCCCGTGATCGTGGCAGAATGACGCCATGCCGGCAACGGAGCCCGCGCGCGTTCCCGATTTCCTCTACGGCACGGCCTGGAAGGAGGAGCGCACGCCGGCCCTCGTCGAGCTCGCGCTCCGCACGGGCTTCCGGGGCATCGACACCGCGAATCAGCGGCGGCACTACTTCGAGGCGGGCGTCGGCCAGGCGCTCGCCGCCGCGTACCGCGCGGCCCTCGTCACCCGCGCGGACCTCTTCCTCCAGACGAAGTTCACCTACGAGGGCGGCCAGGACCACCGGCTGCCCTACGATCCGGCGGCCAGCCTTTCCACGCAGGTCGCGCAGTCGATGGCCAGCTCGCTCGAGCACCTGGCAACCGATCACGTCGACTGTTACGTGCTGCACGGGCCGGCGTCGGGCGCCGGCTGGACCGAGCACGACGCCGAGGTCTGGGCCGCGATGGTGAAGGAGCGCGACGGCGGCCGTACCCGACTCCTCGGCGTGAGCAACGTCTCGCTCCGCCATCTGCACCAGATGGCGGCGACCGGCGCCGAGGCTCCCGCGTTCGTGCAGAACCGGTGCTTCGCTCGCCTCGGCTGGGATCGGGACGTCCGGGCCTTCTGCCGCGAGCGCCGGATCGTCTACCAGGGCTTCTCGCTGCTCACCGCCAACCTCGAGGTGCTGCGTCATCGCCAGGTCGCCGAGATCGCTGCGCGACTCCAGGCGACGCCGGCGCAGGTCGCGTTCCGGTTCGCGCTCGCGGTGGGCATGCTGCCGCTGACCGGGACCTCCGACGCCGCGCACATGAAGCAGGACCTCGCGAGCCGCGACCTGTCGCTCTCCGCCGACGAGGTGTCGGCGATCGAGCGGCTGGCCGGCTGACGGCACGCTTCGGCTCTGACCCCCGCCGCGTTCCGCGTCCGGAGCTTCCGTTTCCAGTGGCCGGCCGACCTCCTCACGTCGCTGGCGTTCGAGATGGAGACGGTCATTCTCGGCTGGTACGTGATGGTGGCGACCGGCTCGGTGCTGTGGCTCACCGCCTTCGGCTCGGTGCTGCTCCTCGGCACACTCGTCTCCCCGATGTTCGGCGTGCTGGGCGACCGGCTCGGCGCCCGGGTGATGCTCGTCTCGATGCGCGCGATCTACGCCACGCTGGCCGCCTTCGTCCTGGCGCTGACCCTGACCGGGAGCCTGACGCCGGGCTGGGTGCTCGTCGTCGCGACGCTCGCCGGCCTCGTGCGTCCCAACGAGCAGGTGATGCGCAACACGCTCATCGGCGAGACGATTCCGTCGCAGCATCTGATGGGAGCCGTCGGGCTCTCGCGCGCCACGATGGACTGCGCCCGCGTCGTCGGCGCGCTCGCCGGCGCGGAGCTCTCCACCGCGCTCGGCCTCGAGCGCACGTACGTCCTGGTCACGAGCCTCTACGCCGCGAGCCTCGTGCTGACCTTTGAGGTCGCGCGCCGGCGCCCGGTCCCCGATCCGGGCCGATCGCTCGGCGATGCGCCCGCAGAAGGCCACGACGTCGCGCTGGTTTCGTCGCGACGTCGTGAGCTCAAGGATGGGCTCCTGTACGTCCTGAAGACGCCGGAGCTCCTGGCGATGATGTGGCTCGCGTTCCTGATCAACCTCACCGCCTATCCGATATCGAGCGGCCTCTTGCCCTACGTCGCCAGGCAGATCTTTCTCGTGGGCGCGACGGGGCTGGGATGGCTCGCCGCCAGCTTCGCGCTCGGCAGCCTCCTGGGCTCGATCGCCACGGTCGCGACGGGGGGACCACGCCGGCTGGCGCGATCCGTCCTCGTCTACACCGCGGTCTGGTACGCGGTCCTGTTCGGCTTCGGCCACCTTCGGAGCATGGGCCCGGGCCTGGCGGTGCTCCTCGTGGCCGGCTTCGTCCAGAGCATCGCGATGATCGCGATGACGGCCAATCTGCTCAATGCCTCGGACGAGCGCTTTCGCGCCCGCGTGATGGGCGTGCGGACGCTCGCGATCTACGGCATGCCCCTCGGCCTGATGGCCTCGGGCGTCCTCATCGAGCGCATGGGCTATCCGTCGACCATCAGCGTGTTCGCGGGGGTCGGGCTCGTGTTCACCCTGCTCATCGGGATCAGGTGGCGCTCCAGCCTGTGGCAGCACCGGCGCCGGCCGACGGCGACGACTCTGGCCCAGCGCGGCTGACCCTCGGGTTGGTCTAGAATCGCCCGATGCCGTCACCGTCGATGCCGCGCATCCTCGATCCCAGGACCCTGCGAGTGGTGTGGACGGTCCTCGTCGTCATCGGCGCCCTCGCGCTCGTCTACCTCTTGCGGACGGTCTTGGTGGTACTCGCCTTCTCGGTGGTGTTCGCCTATCTGATCTTTCCGCTCGTGAAGCTCGTCGAGCGCTTCCTGCCACGACGGACGCGGCGGCCGCTCGCGATCGGCGTGATCTACCTGGTGCTCGTGGCCGCGCTCAGCACGCTCGTCGCGCTGGTCGGGCCTCCGCTCGGGCGCGAGCTCGCGGCGCTCGGTCAGAAGTTCCCGGAGATGTCCGAACAGATCAAGAGCGGCCGCGTCATCAGCAATATCTTTCCCCGGTGGGGAGGCGCCGAGATCCTGGACGACATGGTCCGGGCGCACCTTCCCCAGGTGGTCGAGTACGCGCAGCGCGGCCTCACCGGCGCGCTGGGCTGGCTGGCGGGCGCCTGGGTCGTCGTCATGATTCCGATCTTCGCGTTCTTCTTCCTGCGCGACGCCGAGCGGATCGCCGAGGCGGTGACCGGCGCGATCACCGAGCGTGGCGGGCAGCGCAAGTTGTCGGAGACGATCGCCCAGGATCTGCACACCGTGCTCGGGGAGTACGTCCGCGCGCTGGTGCTTCTCTGCGCGCTGACGTTCGTCGTCTGGACCATCTTGTTCCTGGGCGCCGGTGTGCCCTACGCGCTGGTGCTGGCGGCGATCGGCGGCGCGCTCGAGTTCCTCCCCGTGGTCGGGCCGCTCGCGGCCGGCGTCACCATCGTGGCGGTCGCCCTGTTCAGCGGATTCGGGCACCCCTGGTTGCTCGCGGTCTTCATCCTGCTCTGGCGTTTGGTGCAAGACTACGTCTCGAGCCCGCTGATCATGGGACGCGGGGTCGAGCTCCATCCGGGGCTGGTCATCTTCGGCGTGCTCGCCGGCGGCGAGCTGGCCGGCGTGGCGGGGATGTTCCTCTCGGTGCCGGTGATCGCCGGCCTCAAGGTCGTGTGGCGCCGTCTGCGCGATTTTCGCGCCGACTCCTAACCGACGCCGAAGCGTCGCGCATCCGCCGGCTCTCGACGAACTCCAGGTTGCTGAAAAAGGTCGAGAGGCGAGGCGCCGCCCGAAGGCCGCGCGCGAGGCGTACTAGCGGTACGTCGAGCGCGCGGCCGAGGGCGGCAACGAAGCAGATCGGCCATTTTCAGCAACCTGGCGGGTCTCCTGGATCGCCCGCCACACTACCTCGGGCGTCGCGGGCATATCGATGTGCGTCACGCCCAGCGGCGCCAGCGCGTCGAGGATCGCGTGGATCACGGCACCCGGCGCGCCGACCGTCCCCCCCTCGCCGGCGCCCTTGACGCCGAGCGCGTTCGTCGGGCTCGGGACGTCGCGGCTGGTGACGGAGATCGACGGCAGGTCGTCGGCGCGCGGGATCGCGTAGTCGAGGAACGAGCCCGACAGCAGCTGCCCGCTCGCCGGATCGTAGACACACCGCTCGGTCAGCGCCTGGCCGATGCCCTGGACCACCGCGCCGTGCATCTGGCCGTGCACGATCATCGGGTTCACCGAACGCCCGGAGTCGTCGACCATCGTGAGCGCGACGATCTCGACCGCGCCCGTCTCCGGGTCGACCTCGAGCTCGCACACCTCGCAGCCGTTGGCGAAGGCAAAGGCCGGGTTCTCGTGCATCTTGGCGGCGACGAGCGCGGTGCCGAGCGCAGGCGGCAGCCGGCCATCGGCCGCCGCGCGCGCGAGGTCAAAGATGCCGACCGCGCGGTCGGTCCCGACGATCGTGAACGCGCCCTCGCGATACTCGATATCGGCGGGGGCGGCTTCGAGAAGATGCGCCGCCATCGCCCGGCCCGCCGCGACCACGCCGTCGGAGGCTTCGACCGCCGCGCTCCCGGCCCGCACCATCGACCGGGAGGCGAACGTGCCCACGCCCTTGGCGACACGATCGGTATCGCCCATGACGATCCGCACCGAATCGAAGGGCAGGCCGAGCCGGTCGGCGACCACCTGGGCGAAGACGGTCTCGTGGCCCTGGCCCTGGGACATAGCGCCGATCGGCACCTCGATCACACCCTCCGGCAGCACGCGCACCTCGGCGAACTCCTGCGGGACGCCGCCCGTGCCTTCGATGTACGGGCCGACGCCGAGCCCGCGCAGCTTGCCGCGCCGCACCGAGTCGGCGCGGCGTGAGGCGAAGCCGTCCGTGTCGGCGAGCTCGAGCGCCTCGTCGAGGCGCGCCACGTAGTCGCCCGAGTCGTAGACCGCGCCGGTCGCCGTGCGATACGGAAACGTCCGCACCATGTTGGCGCGCCGCAGCGCCACGCGGTCGCGTCCGGTCTCACGGGCGGCCCGCTCGACCAGTCGTTCCACGGTGTAGACGCACTCGAGGCGTCCGACGCCTCGATAGACGTTGATCGGCACGGTGTTGGTGAGCACGCCCGCGACCCGGAGATGGATCGCGGGAATCGCGTAGAGCCCGGAGATCATCCGCTCCATGTTGGAGAGGGTCGAGATCGGGATGCTCGGCGCCACGTACGCGCCGAGGTTCGGCGTCGAGTGCACGCGAAGCGCGGTGATGCGCCCGGCCGCGTCGAGCGCGAGCTCGCCCCGGAGCAGATGATCGCGCGATTGCACATCGCTGACGAAGCCCTCGGACCGGCTCGAGACCCACTTCACGGGACGGCCGAGGCGGCGCGCCGCCCACGCGAGCGCCACGTATTCGGGGTACACCTGGATCTTCGAGCCGAAGCCCCCGCCGACGTCGCCCGTCACGCAGCGCACGCGCTCGGGCGCGACGCCGAGGACGCGCGCGAGGTTCGACGCCAGCTGGTGGACGCTCTGAAGCCCGGCGTGGAGCGTGTAGCGTCCGGTGGAGCCGTCCCATTCGGTGAGCGCCGCGCGCGGCTCGAGAAAACAGGTGACGAGCCGGTTGTCGACGAGGGTCAGGCTCGTGACGTGCGCCGCATCGGCGATGGCACGCGCGGTGGCGTCCGGATCGCCGCATTCCCAGTCGTAGGCGCGGTTCCCCTCGACCCCGGCGTGCAGCCGCGGCGCGCCCTCGGCGAGCGCCGCGACGGCGTCGACCACCGAGGGTTGCTCGGCGTAGCTCACCCGCACGGCCTCGGCGGCGTCCCGCGCCCCGGCTTGTGTGGCGGCGACGACGATCGCGAGTGGCTCGCCGACGTGACGGACTCGGTCGGTCGCGAGCGGATACCAGGATGGCTCGGCGAACGCCGAACCGTCGCGGCTCCGGATGCCGCCGCCGCGCTCGGCGATCAACGTCGGGATGGGCCCGACGCCGTCGGCGACGAGATCACGCCCGGTGAACACGCCGAGCACGCCGGCGATCGCGAGCGCCGGCTTGGCGTCGACCGAGATCAGGCCAGCGTGAGCGTGCGGCGAGCGAACGAACGCGGCGTAGGCCTGCCCCGCCGCGTTGACGTCCTCGGCGTAGCGTCCCTGCCCCGTCAGCAGGCGAACATCTTCGCGGCGCTTGACCGACGCGCCGATGCCGTCGATCCGCCTTGGCTTCGCCATACCGGGCAGGATACTCTACCCACCGGCGGACGCTTGACTCCGGACCCCGGCTACGGGATGGTTGCCACCATAGACGCGCGCATCGACAAGGAGACCAGCATGAGCTACGAGGTCAAGGTCGAGGACATCGAGTACCTCCGTCACGGCAACACGGCGCATCTGGCAACCCTCTACCGGCCGCAGGGCTCGGGACCGTTCCCCATCATGGTCGAGCTCCACGGCGGCGCCTGGTGTCGCTCGGATCGGCACGGCGACAAGGTGATCCACGAGGCGCTGGCCAAGACCGGTGTGATCGTGGCCACCCTCGACTGGCGGCAGCCGCCGACGGCGCCCTACCCCGCCTCGTTCCAGGACATCCACTACGGCATTCGCTGGCTCAAGGCGCGTGCGGTGGAGCTCGGCGGCCGGCCCGACATGGTGGGCTCGATGGGCAACTCGAGCGGCGGGCATCAGGCGATGCTGCTGGCGATGCGGCCGTTCGATCCGCGCTACAGCGCGCTGCCGCTGGCGACGGCGCCGGCGATCGACGCGACCGTGCGCTGCGTGATCATGACCTCGCCCGTCATCGATCCGCTCGGCCGGTACCGCTACGCGAAGGAGGTCATGGCCAAGGGTAAGCCGTACCCGGTGGCGGTCGACGAGCTCCTGCCGTGCCATGACGCGTACTGGAAGACCGAGGAGGCGATGGCCGAGGGCGCGCCCGCCGGGGCGCTCGAGCGCGGTGAGAAGGTTCAGCTACCGCCCGTGCTGTACCTGCAGGGCACCGACGATCACGCGCACCCGCGGCCCCATCTCGATCGCTTCGTGGCGGCCTATCGCAAGGCCGGCGGCGTGGTCGATCTCGAGCTGTTCGAGGGCGAGGGCCAGGGCTTCATCATGCGCAAGGTCGGCTCGCCGGCGTCCAATCGCGCCCTCGACATGATCGCGGAGTTCACGCACAAGCAGATCCGCTAGCGACATCTCCGAGCCTGGCGCGCTTGGCGCCGGGCCGCACGTAGAAGGAGGCGGGCATCCCGGTCGTCGGGGTGCCTGCGCTGCTTCGTCGCCCGGTATACTCGAACCATGACAAAAGCCATGCGTGCCCCGCGACAGCGACTGCTCGGATTCGCCCTGGCCTCGATGCTCGTCGCCACCGGATGTACCTCGACACGCATCGTCAATCAGTGGAGCAGCCCTGAGTATGCGGCGCCCCGGTTCCAGAAGATCATGGTCATCGGCGTCAGCAAGCAACCGGGGATTCGGCGCACGTTCGAAGACGAATTCGTCGCCAAGCTCAGGGCGAGGGGCGTGGACGCCGTACCGAGCTATCGCTTCATCCCGGAGGACGGACCCGTCGACGAGGCGCGCCTGCAGAAGGCGGTGAAGCAAGCGAACGCCGACGCCACCATCGTGACGCGGCTGGTTCAGGTAGAAAAGAAAACCAGCGTGAGTCCGGGCGTCTATCAGCCGGCACCAGCCGTTACGTTCGGCTTCTATCGCGGCTATGCCGGTGCCTGGGCTGGCTACTACGAGCCCCCGACCGTTTACCAGTACGACGTCTACACCTCGGAGACCACCCTCTACGACGTAAAGAGAAACCAGCTCGTCTGGAGCGGCACGGTTGAGACGGAAGCGCCCGGTGACATCAGGAAGGAGATCGCCCGCTACGTCGATGCCGTGATCGAGGCGCTGAGGAGCAAGAACCTCCTGGCCGCCCGCTCGCTCAGCGGCCGGCCGTCGACGGCTCGCGATACGCCTCGATGACCTTCCGGATGCGGTCTCGGGCCGCGGTCCTCACCGCCGGATCGGAGAGATCGCGGCCGACGTAGTCCTCCTCGACCTCCTGCATCCTGACGAAGCGGGGCGGCCGGCCCGGCGGTGCCGTCTCGACGAATGGCGCGGCACCAGCCAGCACCTCGTCCCACACCTCGCGCACAACGGCCCAGAACGCCTGGCGCGGTCCGGCAAACGCCCGGGCGGCCTCGCACTCGGAATCCGGGAGCCGTATCGACCAGTTCTTGCCGACCTCGCGGGCCAGCGGCGATCGCGCGCCGTCGCGGTGGACCGTCTTGACGTTGTCCTGGCGTTCGAGCCAGCTCTGGCCGTACGCGACGATACGGGTCGTCCGGTCGAGCGTGTCGTAGTCGGAGCGCCGCATGTCGCGGGTCTCGCGGCCGGGAATCGGCGCGTAGCTCGAGCACGTCCACTCCGGATAGGCCGTGTCCGCCGTCCAGCGCGCCGCGCACTGATAGCGCGGCCCGTCGTCGAGATTCGTGACGCGGCGGGTCCAGAGCCCGGGTGTCGTTTTCAGATCTCGCACCTGCCAGCTCCGGGGCGCGATGAACTCGTACAGGAACGGCGCGTCGTACTCCCAGTCCTCGGACTGGTGCTTGATCAGGCTCCCGTCGCGGACGACGCCACCAAGGTCAGCGAGGAACAGGATGCGCTGCAGACGAATGCGGCGGGGTGACAGGGCTTCAGCGGTGATCCACTCCTTGGCGGACTTGTCTCGATTGACGTCGTAGACGCGGGCGTCGCGCGCGTAGCCGGGCTTGAGGCTCTCGACCTCGACGTAGCTGTAGTCCACGAGATAGCAGCCGGCCATGCTCTGAACGGCTTGCCGCCCGCGCTCGAGCGCATTCTCGGCGGCGTCGGCCCCGAGGCTGCCGGCGACCAGTGCGAACAGACCCGGCAAGATCGCGAGAAGTCTTCGCATCGTGTGTGATCAAGCCTACCGCTTCACGTACACGGTGTCGCCTTCGACTCGCACCTGGTAGGTGGGCACGTCGCCGGAGACGGGCCCGTTCAGGAGCTTCCCGGTGCGGATGTCGAAGCAGGCGTAGTGCAGCGGGCACTCGATCACGTAGCCGACGAGCTCACCCGTCGAGAGCGGCGCCCCCGCGTGGCCGCAGACGTCGCGGAGCGCGTAGAAAGCCCCCTCGACGTTGGCGACCAGCACGCGCTCGCGATCGATCACCACCCACTTCATCGCGCCCGGCGGCAGCTCGGAGGCCGCGGTCACCGCCACGAAGCCTTCGAGCATGCCGCCCGCGCTCGCGCAGTCGGCCTAGTTCAGCTTGAAGCCGAACAGGCGTGCGGCGTTCTCCGAGGTGATCTTCTTCAGATCTTGCTCGGGAACGCCGGCGAAGATGCGAGTCAGGAAATCGCGCGACTTCGGCCAGGTCGACTCGGCGTGCGGGAAGTCGCTGCCCCAGAGCATGTTGTCGACGCCGATCGTATCGCGCATCTGGATGCCGAGGTCGTCTTCCATGAACTCCACGAACATGTTGCGGCGCCAGTAGTCGCTCGGCAGGAGACCTTCCTTCGACCGCCAGCCGCGCGTGAACACCGGGCGCTCGCGATACGTGAAGTCCATCTGCTTGAGCCAGTGGGGAATCCACGCGGCTTCGTGCTCGACCGAGCCGACCTTGAGCAACGGATAGCGGTCGAAGACGCCCGCGAAGATCATGGCCGACAGCGAGTAGCGCACCCAGTAGTCGGTGGTGGAGCGGCCGGCTCCGGTGAGCTCGCTGAGGTTCATCGTGAACTCGCAGCCCGGCACGCCGCCGCGCGGGGTACCGATGTGCAGGAGCAGCGGCAGCCCGACGTCCTGCGCCGTCCACCAGAGACGATCGTAGATCGCGTGGCGGTACGGCCGGTCGGCCAGCGGCGAGACCGGGATGAACGCGCCGACCAGCCCGAGCTTCGCGCAGCGCTCGAGCTCCTGCGAAGCCTCCTCGACGTCGTCGACGTTGAGCATCGCGATGCCCTTGAGGCGGTCGGGAAACGGCTTGCAGAAGTCGGCGATCCAGTCGTTGTAGACCCGGCAGATGGCGGTGAGGAGCTCGCTGTCGGGGATGCGGTACCAGAAGAGACCCTGGCTCGGCTGCAGGCACGAGCCCCACACGCCGTCCATCTCGTTTTCCTTGATCATCGCCTGGGGATCGTAGGCGCCGAGCCGGACGTCCTCCCACATCCCCAGGAAGTCGATCTGCGAGGGATCCTCGAACCGCTGTCCGGCCTGCATCACGGCGCCCAGGGTGCCGACCTGCTGCCCGCCGATCACCCACGCGTCGAACTTGCGCCCGGCGGGGGTCTCCAGCCGCTCCAGGCGCGGCGCGCGGTCTTTGAATCGGGGCTCGATCCGGTTGGTATAGAGGTCCGGCGGCTCGACGATGTGCGAATCAGCCGAGATGAGCTTGTACGAGGTCATCTCACCCTCCTCAACGATCGTTATCAGGATCGGAACCCGTAGTACGAGGCACAGTTGTCCCAGAGGATCTTGCGCTTGCTCTCGTCGGAGATCGGCAACCGGAGGAACGACTCGACCGCCTTGGGAAATTTCGAGTCGCCGTGCGGGAAGTCCGTCGAGAAGACGATCCGATCGTCACCGATGGCGTCGATGACGTGCTTGACCGGCTCCTCGTCACACTCGACCGACACGAAGCACTGCCGCTTGAAGTAGGCACTCGGCGCCATCGTCAGCTCGCGCGCGTAGATGTCGCCCAGCCACTCCCAGTGCTCGTCCATGCGCCAGAGCAGGAAGGGCACCCAGCTGCAGTTGCCTTCGAGGAAAGCCACGCGCAGCCGCGGATGCCGCTCGAGGATGCCGCCCGCGCAGAAGGCGCCGGCGGTGAGCATCTGCTCGACGGGGTGCGAATAGATGTGCTTCAGCATCGTGTTGGCGCCGAACTGCTCGCCCACCTGGCGAAGTTGCGAGCCCGAACCCTCGTGGAATCCGAGCGGGACCTCGAGCTCCTCGAGCGCGGCCCACAGCGGCTCGTAGTACGGATCGTGCCAGTTGCGTCCGTTGACCTCGTTCGGTCTGAGGAACATCGCGCGGAAGCCGAACTCGCGGACACACCGCGTGGCCTCGGCCACCGCGTCCTTGACGTCGAACGGCGAGATCATGCCGGCGCCGATCAACCGCTCGGGGTTTTCCTGGCAGAACTCGTGCAGCCAGTCGTTGTAGGCGCGCGCCATGGCCGCGGCGAGCCGCGGGTCCATGTCGGGGATCGTCAGGGCGAAGAGCCCGCGGGAGGGATAGACCACCGCGACGTCGATGCCCTCGATGTCCATCGCCTCGAGCTGAACCTTGGAGGTCCAGCCCCGCTCGGCGTACGGTCGCCAGCGCTCCTGGTTCAGGGCGTAGTTCCGCCCTTGTCGGCGCCGGCTGCGGTCGGCGTCGATCGCGACCCGCCCCCAGCCTTTGCCGTTGTGGGCCAGTCGCAAGTCGCCCTCGTCCTCCGTGAGGCCGATCGGCGCGCGATCCCGGAAGGCCGGATCGATGTACCGCGGCCACAGATCAGGCGGCTCGATGATGTGGATGTCGCTATCGAGGACCTTGTATGTACCGTGGGCCATGGCTCACCTCCCGTGCGCCGGACCGTAACTCCCTCCCGGCTCGTTGTCAAAGACGCCGGAGGGTGCTATCTCATCTTCATGATCCCGGTGATCGACCTGGGCCCGTACCTCGCGGGGCGGCCGTGCGCGTCCGCCGCCGCGGCGGCCGAGCTCGGCGGCGCGCTCGAAGACGTCGGCTTCTTCGTCGTGGTGAACCACGGCATCCCGCAAAACCTGATCGACGACACGTTCGCCGAGGCCCGCCGCTTCCACGCCCAGCCCATGGACGCGAAGCTCGCGCTGCGCATGAATGAGCACAACAACGGCTACATGATGCTCGGGCGCTATGCCGTGTGGACCTCGGACGTGAACGCCAACGACAAGCCCGATCTGAACGAGGCCTTCTTCGTGAAGCGCGAGCGCGGGCCCGACGATCCGCTCGTGCGCGCGGGGCGCCGCTTCGCCGGACCCAACCGGTGGCCGGCGGACCTTCCGGGATTTCGCGACGCGGTGCTCGCCTACACCGATGCCGTGGACACGCTGGGGCGCCGGCTCCTACCGCTCTGCGCGACGGCGCTCGACCTGCCGGCGGACACCTTCGACGGCGCCTTCGCCGAGAGCCAGTTCAGCTTCAGGCTCACCCACTATCCGCCGGTGACCGCCGAGGCCAACCAGTACGGCATCGCGCCACACACCGACGCGAACTTCATGACGTTCCTCGCCCAGAGCGAGGTGCCCGGCCTCCAGGTGCGTCTGCCGGACGGCACCTGGACCGACGTGCCGTACGTGCCCGGCTCGTTCGCGGTGAACTCGGGCGACATGATGCAGCGCTGGACGAATCACCGGTTCAAGTCGACGCCGCATCGCGCGCTGCCGCCGGTGGGCCGCCCGCGCTACGCGATCCCCTATTTCATGGGCCCGCATCTCGACACGGAGATCGCGTGTCTGCCCACGTGCCAGGGGCCCGGCAATCCGCCGCGCCATTCCCCCATCACCTACGCGGCGTACCTCGACTGGTGGTACGACGCCAACTACAACGCCGCGCGACAGCGCGACGTGGCCTGAGCCCATCGGGAGGACGCCATGGACGTTCGTGACATGTTCCTGGACCAGCACGCCGCGATGCACTCGGCCGCCGTCGGCGGCAACAAGATGTCGGCGTCGGAGCGCACGTTTGCCGGAGTGACCGACGAGCAGATGCGCGTTCGCCCGCGCGAGGACCTCAACTCGCTGGCGTGGCTCATGTGGCACATCGCCCGCGCCGAGGACATCTTCGTCAACACGATACTGGGCGCGCGCACGCAGCTCTTCGACGACGACGGCTGGGCCAAGCGTCTGGCCGTCACGCGGCGCGACTTCGGCATCGGGATGGCCAGCGCCGAGGTCACCGAGCTGACGCGCCAGATCGATCTCGGCGCGCTCCGCGAGTATCGCGACGCGGTGGGTCGCCGCACGCGCGACGTGGTCGGAGGGTTCAAGCCCCAGGACTGGGAAGGTACGGTGGCGGCCGACGCCGTCCAGCGCGCGGCCGGTCAGGGCGCTTTCGGCGTGCGCACCGAGCAGATCGTGAAGGCGTTCCCGGGCCGGCCGCGCTCGGCGATGCTGAGCGGCATCGCGCTCTTTCATTCGGCGGGACACATCGGCGAGGCCGCGACGGTGCGCAGCGCCGGAGGCTTCGGAACCGGCGTCTGAGCGCTCTGTCTACTCGAGGCGGTAGAGCGTGACGTCGAGCTCGCGCACGTCGCGGGCCGCGCGGCGCCACTGGATCAGGATCGGGCTCTGATAGACGCCTTCGACGGGCGCCGGACGGCCGCCGTCCATCCCCGCCACCAGCAGGCTGATCGCCCGCCTGACCCTGAACAGGCGCGCGGCCGGCACGGCCAGGGTCGCGGCGAGGATCCGTTCCAGCCGCGAGCCGCGAAGCCCCAGCGTGTTGAGACCGGAGTTGAGCACCCGGACCAGGTCGTAGCGCGCATAGCCGAGCGCCTTGCCCGGCACGGCGCGCGGGTTGGCCAGCGCCTGCCGCGTCTCCTCGGCCATGAACCGAAACGGGTTGCGCAGCACCTCCGCGAGATCGTATTTCATCAGCAGGGTCTCGAACTCGTTGATCGTCAGCGCGGCGTCGCGCTCACCGTGAGCGAGCGCGATGTGGAGGCGCCCCTTGTCGACGTCGGCCTTGGCGACGAACTCGGCGAGCTCCTCGGAGAGACCGAGCGCGGGATCCTTCAGGTTGACCGAGTCGATCGGATGCCCGGACAGCGGCACGCGCAGGCGCGTCTGCGCGGCCACCACCTCGCGATGGAACCCGATCACCCGGGTCTGGCGGCGTCGCGGCCGGCCCTCGTTGACCCCGTCCAGGTCGACGAAACACACCGCCTCGCCCGCCCGGTTCGGATGGGTCACGCACGGTCCGAGCCCGCCGGCGATGAAGGCCAGGTGCGAGTCCCCGTTGCGCGGCTCGACGGCGCGCTGCGCGGCGTCGAGATCACGCCGGCGCTCCAGCCGATCGTGCGCGTAGCCGGCGCCCTCCGGAAAGATCCGCCGGAGCGTCTCGATGTACGTCGAGACGCGGTCGGGGCCGAAGCGCGCGACCAGGCTGCGGTCGAGAAAGCCGGCCGTCGTGTGCGCCGACCAGTAGAGGCAGCGCGGGTACGAGGCCAGGGTGTCCGCGTGCTCGCTCGAGAAGCGAGCCCGCAGCTCGACCATCTCGAAGCGCTCGCGCGCCGACATCTCGAGGGACAGCTCGAGCGGGCTCGGCGCCATCGGGGAGCTACTGCGTCGGCCGCCCGCTCAGTGGGGCGCCGACGATGGAGACCAGCCGCACGGCGGCCAAGAGCCGGATCGCGATCCACGAAGGATCGAGCTCCGACCGCCGCAGGCTGAACTTCGGCGAGCGCGGAAACGCGTGGTGGTTGTTGTGCAGGCTCTCGCCGCCCGTCAGCCACGCGAGCACGCGTGAGTTGTAGGCCGTGTTCTGGAAGTTCTGGCCGCCCCACCAGTGTCCGAGGCCGTTGATCAGCGGCGCCAGCACGAACATGTACAGGACGCCGTGGCCCAGGATGACCACGATGCCTTGCCACCAGCCGACCACGAGGGAGACGAGCGCGGTCCCGAGCAGCAGACCGGTCCAGCCAAAGGAGAAGACGCGCCGCTCCCACCAGTCGGGCCCCAGATCGGGCGCGAAGGTCTCCACGGTCTTGGGCTGCCGGGCCTCACGGATGTAGTAGTACACGTTCCACAGCTGCACCTTCCAGAAGCCCAGCAGCAGTGGACTGTGTGGGTCGCCGTCACGGTCGGCGAACGTGTGATGCTTGCGGTGCACCGCGACCCACTGTTGCCGGCTCTGGCCGGTCAGGAGCCATAGCGCCGCGCGGAACAGGAGGGCCGCGACCGGGCTCAAGGCCAGCGACCGGTGCGCGAGCGCGCGGTGCAGATAGATGGACGTCGAGAAGGTGGCGATCTGCGCCAGGATGAACGAAGCGATGGTGATGATCAGGATTTGACGGATCAACGCTTTGGCCTTTCCGGTCTGTGGGTCAAAGGAATGCCCTCCCGTACAGGTGCTCGCGCGTATGCGGCGCGCGACTCACGATGGGATCACGTTGTTTGCGAGTCAGGACCTGGTAGAGCCCGATGGAGCCCTCGGCGAACGCGACCGCCGAGCACGTCAGGTACAGGAGCCAGGTTCGATAGGTGCGCTCGCCGGCCAGCGCCCGGGCCTCGTCGGCGCGCTCGCGCAGCCGCTCGACCCAGTGCCGGCAGGTCCGCGCGTAGTGGAGCCTCAGGCCGTCGACGTCCACGATCTCGAAGCCCGCGCGCTCGATCTCGGTCAACGTCTCACTCAACCCCGCGAGATCGCCGTTCGGGAACACGTGCCGATAGAGGAACTCCGTCTGGCTGGTCGGCTTCCAGTGGAACTCGTGAACGATGCCGTGGTTGAGATAGAGGCCGCCGTCCCTCAGCATACCGCGGACACCGCTGAAGAAGGCGGGGTAGTTCGGAATCCCGACGTGCTCGATCACGCCGACGGCGGCGATCTTGTCGTAGCGCGCGTCCGGGGGCAGATCACGGTAGTCGCGGTACTCGACCCGGCATCGGTCCTCGAGCCCTTCCTTCCGGATGCGCTCGGTGGCGTAGTCGGCCTGCGCCTTCGACAGGGTCACGCCGTGGGCCCGCACGCCATAGTGCTGGGCCGCCCAGATCGACAGGCTGCCCCAGCCGCACCCGATGTCGAGCAGCGACTCGCCGGCCTCGAGCTCGAGCTTTCGGCACACCAGCTCGAGCTTGTCCCGCTGCGCTTGCTCGAGCTTCCCGTCGGGATCGCGATAGTACGCGCAGGTGTAGACCATGAGCGGGTCGAGGAAGAGCGCGTAGAACTCGTTGGACACGTCATAGTGATGCGAGATCGCCTTCGCGTCCGCTTCCCGACTGCGTGACCTCACGACGTGACCTCCCGCATTCCGAAGATGCGCCCGAAGACGAGATGCCGCCTCGTCGCGTCCGTGTTCAGCACGGCCCGGACGAGCACGCGCGCCCACGCATCCGGAAGCCGAGCGAGCTGTCGGCCGAGCCACCCCATCTCTCCCGCGCCGTAGCGGCGCATGATCGCCGCCGCGTACCCGTCGAGCCCGACGCCCCGGCGCAGGCGCGCCTCGACCGCCTCGGCGGCGAGGATCCCGCTCTTGATGGCCGGCCCGATGCCCTCGCCGCTGAGGTCGCGGGCGAGTCCGGCCGCGTCCCCGACGAGGCAGAATCGGTCGCCGGCGAGCTTCCGCGGCGCCCGGCGACGCACGACGTAGGCGTGCCCGCGAAACGGCTCGATGTCGAGGTCGGCCGGGAGACGGCCCGCGGCCCGCAGCGTGCTCACGAGGGCATCCCGCCGCCGTGGCAGGTCCACTCCGGGCCCCGAGACGCACCCGACGCCCACGTTGAGGACGTCTCCTTTGGGAAAGTACCAGGCGTAGCCCTTGAGGTCCGGCTCGACGTAGAGCTCGGGCGCCCGCCACCACTCTGCGAGCGCCTCGACCCGATCGGGAGGCAGACGCGTTTCGCTCTCCTGCGCGATCACGACCTCTTCCTGCTCGGACACCTCACCGAACGCGTGGGCCACGGGGCACCGATGGCCGCCGGCACCGACGACGACGGCGGCCGTGAAGACGCCGTGCGGGCTGACGACCCGTATCCCATCCGCGTCCGACGTCACCTCGGTCACACGGGCCCCTTCGCGCACGTCGACGCCGGCGCCGCGCGCGCGATCGAGCAGATAGTGGTCGAATTCCCGCCGGAGGATGCCGTAGCTGGCCGGTCTCTGCCAGCGCGTCTCATTTCGCGTGCCGTCGAACTCGAATCGACAGGCCGAGAACGCCTGGATCGTGAGGGGATACTTCAGCGGGTCGACTTCCGCGTCGGACAGCGCCTCCGGGGTGACCCAGCCCGCGCACACTTTCACCCGCGGAAAGACCGCGGCGTCGAGGAGTAGCGGCCGAAGGCCGGCGCGCGCGAGCCGCCAGGCCGCAGTGCTGCCGCCCGGTCCACCACCGACCACAATGACGTCGTGCCGGGTCACGTCAGCTTCGCCAGAGAGCCAGGAACATCCGGGCCCGTTCGATGGCCGGCACCCGGATTTCTTCGATCGAGTTGGCGATGCTCATGGCTTCGAAGAGGTCGCCTTCGAGGTCGATGGAACTGTCGATGTAGGCCTCGGCGAAATTCAGCGGCGTCGGATCGCGAACGAGACGAATGAAGGTCTGCGGCTGGTGGACGACGACCGTACACACCGGCCGGCCGCCGCCCAGCGCGACGACCGAGCCATCCCAGAGGCGGAAGGCGAACCCGGCGGGAACGCGATCGAAGATGCGGTGAAGGATTTCCGCGGCGCGCCGGGGACTGACGTTCTGGGGAAAGATCATATGCGCGAGGTCGAGGACAGTGGTGCGCTCATCCCTGGTCCTCCCGCGAAGACCGGCTTAGGGGTTCACGCGCGGGTCGGTCTCCTGGCTTCCGGATCGGCCTACTCCCCGTGCCTTCCCAGCGCGTTGCCAGTGGCTTTTCGGGTTTCGTCCCCGGTTACAGTGACGGGGTCGCGGCGG
>Ga0137407_10000631_pt1 | contig 23485 bp, 27 predicted proteins | sample CZOMad2_2_16fung_FD_108410 | JGI IMG/M metagenome (GOLD analysis project Ga0137407, IMG submission 108410) | Vadose zone soil fungal communities from Angelo Coast Range Reserve, California, USA - CZOMad2_2_16fungal (Illumina Assembly) | ecosystem: Environmental > Terrestrial > Soil > Vadose... | reverse complement strand
GTACGAAAACAGGCCGCCCTGATCCGTAAACCTGCCGCGCATCATCGTCTCCGCCGATTCGAGATGATAAAGTGAATCATCAAGCCCCCGCCGTAGCCAGGGGGTTCTTCAGCAGACTGCTAGGTCCGCCGGCGACTGCGCGCGGCACGGACACCCGAAATTGCCTTGCTCCTGCCTTCCGGTTGAGAAATGATCCGGCCGTTTTAGGAACACCCAGATGCGAGTTCTGAAAATCGTCGCGCTATGCGCCGCGTTGGGCGGCTGCGGGGCGTTGCAGCAAGAGGTGGTGGCGGCTCGGCCTAACGAACAATTCGTCGGGCAAAAAGTGGAGTCTCTCGCCGCCCGCTTTGGGCCGCCCGCCCGAAGCAAAAGAATGGACGACGGGCAGGCTTTCTATCTCTGGCAACTTGATGATGCAACGGATGCGGCTGGTAACCATGGGGTTTATTCAGGTGCCGGAGGTCTCTACGGAGACGGACGCACCCCGGGTTACATTTCCTTCGACCCTCGATTTTGCAAACTCAGCGTCATGGCGTCGCCAGAAGGGATCATCACGCAATTTACCGCCGAAGATTTGAACGGTACCGGCGCCCCGGACAAGAGCATCGGCGTAAGCCGGAGCATCTGTGCTGAGCGTCTCGGGACGAAATCTCGGACATAACCCAAGACCGGCCGCGGCCCCCTGGCACCATGCCATGTGTCTTGGAGCCGCCGGCAAAAACCGGCTATGTAGGCGCGGCATTCTTCGGCGAGACATCCGTGACTTTATCAACTCTTCCGCCCGGCATTGCGCCGGCCAATGATCCGGCGTCGCCGCCTTTCGGTGCGTTCGCACCGACGCGCGCGCAAACAGCGATCATCGCGCTGGCGCATCGTTCGCGGCTGAAGCGCGGCGCGTTTCGCCCGATGCTGTCGAAGCTGATCAATCGCCTGCGCGCCGGGCCACTTGACGTCCAATATCAGGGCGCGTCGTTTCGGTTCTACCATCAGGCCAGCGCCACCGAGCGCGGCGCGCTGTTCAATCCCGACTACAATCTCGATGAGTTGGATTTTCTGCGCGCGCACACACCTCCCGGCGGGGTGTTCGTCGATGTCGGCGCCAATGTCGGCACCTACGCGATGGTGCTGGCGCACCACGTCGGCACGTTGGGAAAAGTGATTGCGATCGAGCCGCATCCCATCACCCACGCCCGGCTGGCGTTCAATCGCGCTGCGTCGGGCTTTTCGCAAGTTCATCTCGTGGCCGCCGCCGCCGGCCCTTCCGACGGCGAGTTGATGATCGAGACCGACGGCGACAATCTCGGCGCCAGCCACATCGTGTCGGGCGAGCGGACGGGCAACGCCATCAAGGTGTCTTCGTTGCGGCTGCAACGCATTCTCGGCAACGCCGGGGCCGACCACGTCGATGCCCTGAAGATCGACGTCGAGGGCTTTGAGGATCGTGTCCTGACCGGCTTCTTCAAGGAGGCGCCGCAAGGCCTGTGGCCGCGCGCAGTGGTGATCGAACATTTGTCGCGGAACGAATGGCAAGACGACTGCATTGCCGATATGCGCGCCCTCGGCTATGCCGAAACCGGCCGGACCCGCAGCAATACCATGCTGGTCCGCAGCTGAACTTCGGCCGGCGCCAGCTTCATCGCTGCGAATTGCCCTCGAATTTCCCGGGAGATTGTGATGATCGACCACATCGGCTTTCCGGTTTCCGATTATCAACGCGCCAAGGCTTTCTACGCGAGAGCGCTGGCGCCCCTTGGCTACAGCCTCGTGATGGAAGTGACGCAGCAGCAGACCGGTCATGATCCCGCGGCCGGTTTTGGTGCCGATGGCAAGCCGGATTTCTGGATCGGCGGCGAAGGCGGATTAAACAAGCCGCTGCATGTCGCGATCCTTGCCAACGATCGCTCCGCCGTGGACGCCTTCTACGGCGCGGCGATAGAAGCGGGCGGGCGCGACAACGGCGCGCCTGGCATCCGTGCGCATTATCACCCGACCTATTACGGCGCGTTCGTGCTCGATCGCGACGGTCACAACATCGAAGCGGTGTGCCACGCGCCCGTTTGATCCGGTTCCACAGGGAACCTCGCCTGACCGGCCCCGTTGGTGCTTCAGACGTCATGGAGCGAGACATGGCCAACGACAACACCGCAGGCGATCTCGACCGGGTCTGGAAGCTGATCAAGAAAATTGGCTTTGCGAAGCTTATCGCAGGCACCCGCCCTGATCTCGGCGACACCCGTAAGGTTGGGCTGTAAATGCCGATCGATCCGCAAGAGGACCCGCCGATCAAGCCCGGCAAGCCGTCGGAGCCGCCGCAGGAGAGCCCGCCCGGAAGCCCTCGGCCCGAAGTGCCTCCGCCCATCCGAGAGCCGGGTGAGTCGCCACCGCCGGAGGAGTTGCCGGGCCGCACGCCGGAAGAATTGCCGGTGCGTGGACCGCAGGGACCAAGCACGCCCTCACCTGCGACCGGCACCGGAAATATCGGCGTCTTCGTTGATCACGATCATCCGGATCATTTCCTCAGCCTCGTTTGACCGATACGTTCCTGGCCAAGGCGGCAGTCGCGCATTCCATGGTGGCAAACGACATTAAGCAATCTATTCTGATGAAGTTCGACCGCTCGGCCGGGGGAACGGGGGAATGGGGGCCAATGCTCATCGCGAGGGTCTGCGTGCACTTGACGCACAGCAATAGACCAAACGGCGGTCCTCCGACTATTTATGTGTCGAGAATGGGACGCCGATGCTGGATCTTGAAGACTTACAAATCTTTGTGACGGTTGCCGATGCCGGAGGCGTATCGCCGGCCGCCCGGCGACTCGGCGTCTCGAAATCAATCGTCAGCCGTAGCTTGTTTCGGCTTGAAAACGAGCTCGGTGTACAACTTCTGGCTCGGACTACCCGGGGTGCTGCGCTAACCGAGGCTGGAGTCACGTTTCGAGAACACGCTTCGCGGGTTGTGGCCGAAATCGACGTTGCGCGGGAAACGATTTTGCCAGCAGGCGATCTGCGAGGGAGGCTCAGGGTCGCTGCGCCACTATCCTTTGGTCCGACCCACCTCGCACCAGTTCTCGCTGAATTAGCGAAACGCCATCCCCTGTTGCAGGTACATACCGCCTTCAGCGATCGTTTCGTAGACTTGGTCGGCGAGGGCTTCGACGTCGCTGTCCGAATAGGATACCTGCCTGACTCAAACTTAATTGCCCGTCGGATCGGACCGATATTTGGTAAGTTGGTCGCGAGTCCGGAGTATGTCGCCCGGCACGGCGAGCCAAAAAATCCAGACGACCTGATAAATCATGAAACGTTGATGCAAGGTACGGAGCCTTGGCGCTTCATTGTCAAAGGGCAGACGATCTCCGTGCATCCTCAGGGACGCTTCAAGGCAGACAACGGCACTGCCCTGGCCGCGGCCGCTGTGACCGGATTGGGAATAGCGGCTTTGCCGGATTTTCTGACCGACGACTACATATCCGCAGGAGCCCTCGTTGCGGTCATGACGGACTACCCGCTTTGCGAAGCTGGACTATTCGTCGTTCGTCCGCCGGGGGACCATCCAGCGCGGAAGGTAAGGGTCTTGAGTGAGCTGTTGATCGAGTACTTTGGATAATTCAGCTCCGGCATCTCTGCACGGTTACTGCAAAAGCGGAACGGCGTAACTCCTGTGAGATGCTCAGCCACGTGGCCTGGCTCGCACTCATGGCGCCTTACCCCAGGACCCGAAGCAGAGACGGCTAAGACCTCCGAAAACGGGTCGCCCATAGTCCCTGGCGAGATTGTGTTCCGCTTTCAGCGACACAGATGGCCAATCTCCGAGGCTACCCCATCGGGCCTTTGAGCGGCATTTTCCTGCACATGGAAGTCCACCAGAGGAGACGTAAAATGCCGTTCGCAGCCAGCCATTCGGGACGATCAGCCGCGGTGACCGGAGCAGGAGGTGGCCTCGGCAGAGATATCGCGCTGGGTCTCGCCACCAAGGGCTACATCGTTTTCGGCACCGCAATGTCTGCTGCCGAGGTTCAGGAACTGAAGGATGCTTCGGGTGGGCGGGTCAGTCTGACGGTCTGCGACATCACGAAGGAGCAAGCCGTCAAGGCCTGGGCTGAAGGCGTATCCGACGCTCTCGGCAATGCCGGTCTGAATCTTCTGATCAACAACGCAGGTATCCTTACGCCCGGGCCATTGGAAATTCTGCCCCTCGACGCGATCAGGCGCGAGTTCGAGGTCAATGTCTTCGGTGCCCTGTCCGTGATGAATGCGCTTCTTCCGGCTCTGCGCAAGGCACGCGGCCGTATCGTTCAGATCAGCACCTGGACCGCCAGTCTGCCGCTTCCATTCAACGGTCCGTCCGGAGCTTCGAAGGCTGCCATGGAGGTGTTCGCGGCGGTCTACCGAGCCGAACTAAAGAATTTCGGCATCGATGTGGTGGTTGCGCCGGCAGGCAACATGAAGACCGGTGGTCCGGCGAAAACGGCTGCCGCTCTCGCGCGAGTAGCCGAAGCCATGTCGACCGAGCAGCGCGAACTCTACGGGCCAGCGTTCGGATTGTTCGCAACCGCTCTCAACAGCATGCAGGGCAGCGGGCTCGACTCGGTCTCCGCAGCGAAAAGGGTAATCGAGATTGCCGAGCAAGTGCCGCCTCCGACCCGCGCTGCCGTGGGTTCGGATTCAGAAGAGATGCTTCGCGCCGTTCGCGAGCAAACCGACGCCGAGCTGGACGCACTGCGTCTCCGGCTCGTCGGACTAGCCTAGAACCACCAACCCCCAGCAGAGACAGGAGTCGAAAATGATCGAGCTTGTAAATCCTAACGATAGCCCCGCCGTGCGGAACAAGAACAACGTTCTTGCTCTCTATGATGAGATGATCAATCGGAAGAATTCCGAGCAGTCCACGGCCAAATTTGTCAGCCCCGCGTACATCCAGCACAATCCGCTCATCGCCGACGGATCAATCGCGCTGGGGCAGTTCTTCGGCAAAGTGACCCAGGAGCGCGCACAAGCCCGTGTCATAGTCCACCGGATCATCGCGGTCGGCGACTATGTTTGGGCCCATGTGAACTTCCTCAACCTGTTCAACGACGATCCGGAGGATACGGGAGTCGCCGGCGTCGACATCTACAAGATGGACGCCGACGGTAAGGCCGTCGAGCACTGGGACACTTTACAGCCCGTAGGCAACCCGAAGAACTCGGCCCCTTGGCTCGCGCCGAACCTTCCTCGTGTCAACTCGAATGGAATGTTCTGAGCAGAAAGCTTGGCCATGCTCGGCGCTCCGGGATCTGATCCCGGGGCGTCGGCGAAAAGCTTCCCTGTATGTGCTGGAGCCCGGCACCAAGGGTGAACCTCCGCCCGAGCGCGATCGCGACAAAATGGTGCATGATATTGCACGTTACCATGCGGGCATGGGGTATCGCGAGCTGGCATCGCTGCTACTCGTCCGAATATCGCAAACTCATTAGCCGCACTTTGGTTCCCGCTTCGAATAGCCGCAACGGGACCAGGGGGCCAACGCAAACCTACAATTTGAAATGACCGCCTGAATGCGTAATGAACAACGGCGCATCCGAACTTCGCGTTGTCGGAAATAAATCCAAGTTCTGGTTTGAAACCCGCCACAATCCGGCCTAACGCTTATTCGTTGATCGCCAGAGCTTGTTGACAAACCCTTCTTGCCAAGAACTTCCCCTGGACAAAGGCCATCATGACAAAACTTCGACTCCTGCTGCTCGCCACGACAGCCCTCACGGCCATCCAATTGGCCGCTGCTCCATCGCACGCGCAGACCGCGCCGTTGGTCGTGGCGCAGGCCCGCGAGGAAGTTGGTCCCGATGGAAAGCCCAGGCAGCCGCCGAAGGAGCAGCCTAAGGCAGCGCCGCCGGCGCGCCCGGCCCCTCCCGCCGCCGCACCACCACCTCCTCCTCCTCCGCCTCCGCCGCGGCCCGCTCCGCCGCCACCCGCTGCGCCGCCTCCGCCCCCACCGCGACAGGCGCCACCGCCGCCGCCACCTCCCCCTGCCGCCCCGCATGTTCAGCCGCCTGCGGCGCCGACACCTCATGTTCAACCGCCGGCGGCGGCACCGTCGCGGCCAGCGCCGGCTGCGGAGCCCCCGCCTCCGGCACGTCCCACGCAACCGGCTCCTCCAACGGCCGCGCCACCGCCCGTTGCCCCAAAGGCGCCGGCTGGACCCGCGATGCAGCAGCAGGAGCGGGAAAGGGAAATCGAGCGGGAACGAGAGCGGCAGAAAACGGCGCCGGCTCCGCAACCCCCCGCGAGCCCCGGCGCACCGCCACCGCGGACAGGGCCGGCATCGGCCACGCCCGCGCCGAGCCCGACTCCCGCTCCGAGCCCCACTCCTGCTCCGGGCGCCACGCCCGCACCACGCGTCACTCCGGCTCCGGGCGCCACTCCGGCTCCGGGCGCCACGCCGGCTCCGGGCGCCACGCCGGCTCCAGGCGCCACGCCTGCTCCGAACGCCACTCCGGCTCCAGGCGCCACGCCTGCTCCGAACGCCACTCCGGCTCCCCGCGCGACCCCGGCGCCGGGCGCCGCTCCTGCGCCGACCGCTGCTCCAGCCGCGCCCGGCGGAGGCCAGACCGCGCTGCCACCAGGAGCCGCGCCTTTGGTGCGTCACGCGCCGCCAACGGTTGCCGCGCCGATCCCGCCGGCACCTCCGCCGGCGCAAGCGATGACCCCGATTGCGCCAAATGCGGCGCCGCAGGGGCCGCGCCGCATGGAAGACTTCCGTGGCGCGCGCCAGGAAAGCGATCAGGGCGGCCGCAAGGTCTTCACCGAACCCGGCCGGGTCATCGTGGTCGATCCCGGCGGCCAGTCGTTCATTCGTCACAACGAGGAAGATCGATTCCGTTACGGCGCGCGCGATATCCGGACTGAGCAGTTCGGCAACGAAACCCGCACCGTCGTGATACGTCCTGACGGCTCCGAGATCATCACCGTGATCGGCCGCGACGGCCAAATGCTGCGCCGGATCAGGCGGGATCGCGAGGGCCGTGAGCTCATCATCATCGACAACAGCTACCGCGATCCGCGTTACGGCGTCGGATTCTATGTCGACCTGCCGCCGCCGCTGATCCGGATTCCCTATAACCGCTATATCGTGGAAGCCGACGAGGCGCCGCCCGACCTGATCTACGAAACCATGGAGGCACCGCCGGTGGACCGGATCGAGCGACGCTATTCGCTCGACGAAATCCGCTACAGCCCGTCGGTGCGGCAGTTGATGCCGAGCATCGATCTCAACACCATCACCTTCGAAACCGGGTCGTGGGAGATTCCGCCGGATCAGGCGGCGCGGCTGCAGGTGATCGCGGACGGACTCAATCGGGCGATCGCGCGTAACCCGCGCGAGGTGTTCCTGATCGAGGGTCACACCGATGCGGTCGGCAACCCCGTCGACAATCTCTCGCTGTCGGATCGGCGCGCCGAATCCGCGGCGACCTTGCTGACCCAGCAGTTCCAGGTGCCAGCAGAAAACCTGACCTCGCAGGGTTACGGTTCGCAATATCTGAAAGAGCAGACCGACGGGCCAAGCCGTATCAACCGGCGCGTCACCGTCCGCCGCATCACGCCCTTGCTCAACGGCGGCACGGCGTCGCTACCGCCTCCCCCCGCAGGGATCGCGCCGCCGCGATAAGCGCTGCACCCAAAATGAAAAATGGCCGGGAGCAATCCCGGCCATTTTTGTTTTTGCTGTTCTCTCTTCACCGTCATTGCGAGCCAACGGGTCGCGCGAATGCGCGCCCGATGACAGGCTCCGCGAAGCAATCCAGAATCACGCGCGAGGTTCTGGATTGCTTCGTCGCTTCGCTCCTCGCAATGACGAGCGGAGGTGACATGCGCCAGAAAGTTGAGCGCGCGCCCTTGCGATTCAGCTCTTGTCGCTGTCGAGTCTGAAGATGTCGGAGCCTTCCCCGGTCGCTAGCAAACCCGTCTCTGCGTAGAGATTCAGCTTGGCGCGGGTATCGGCAATGTCAAGGTTGCGCATTGTCAGCTGGCCGATACGGTCCGCCGGCGTGAACGCCGCATCGCCCACCTTCTCCATGCTCAGCCGCTCCGGCTGATAGGTCAGGTTGGGGCTCTCAGTGCTCAAGATCGAGTAGTCGTTGCCACGGCGCAGCTCGAGCGTCACCTCACCGGTGACTGCGCGAGCCACCCAACGCTGAGCGGTTTCGCGCAGCATGAGGGCTTGAGAATCAAACCACCGCCCTTGGTAGAGCAATCGCCCAAGGCGCAGGCCGCTGATCCGGTATTGCTCGATGGTGTCTTCGTTGTGGATGCCGGTGATCAGGCGTTCGTAGGCGATGTGCAGCAGCGCCATGCCGGGAGCTTCGTAAATGCCACGGCTCTTTGCCTCGATGATCCGGTTCTCGATCTGGTCGCTCATGCCAAGGCCATGTCGACCGCCGATGGCATTGGCCTGGAGGAACAGCGCGACGGAATCGGCGAACGTCTGGCCGTTCAGCGCGACGGGCTGGCCCTCCATGAAACGCACGGCTACCTTTTCGGCCTTGACGCTACAATCGTCGCGCCAAAACGGCACGCCCATGATGGGATTCACGATCTTGATGCCACTGTCCAGGCGCTCAAGATCCTTGGCCTCGTGGGTTGCACCGAGGACGTTGCTGTCGGTCGAATACGCCTTTTCGGCACTCATCTTGTAATCGAATCCATTGGCGCTCAGGAATGCCGACATTTCCGCGCGGCCGCCCAGATCATCGATGAACTGCTGGTCGAGCCAGGGCTTGTAGATCCGCAGGCTTGGATTGGTCAGCAGGCCGTAACGATAGAACCGCTCGATATCGTTGCCTTTGAAGGTGGATCCATCACCCCAAATGTTGACGCCGTCCTCCTTCATTGCCGATACCAGCATCGTGCCAGTCACAGCGCGACCGAGCGGTGTGGTGTTGAAGTACGGGATGCCGCCCGTAGAGATGTGGAAGGCACCAGATTGGATGGCGGCAATACCTTCGTGGACCAATTGCGTGCGGCAATCCACGAGCCGGGCTTTTTCAGAGCCGAAGTCTAGCGCTTTACGCGGAATCTCGTCGTAGTCGGCCTCGTCGGGTTGGCCGAGGTTCGCAGTATAGGCAAAGACGCGGGCGCCCTTTTGCTTCATCCACAGGAGCGCCGCGCTGGTGTCGAGACCGCCCGAGAAAGCGATGCCGACTTTTTCCCCTTTGGGCAGGCTTTTCAAGATCGTACTCATAGAGCTTCCAATCTGTCGAAATAGCTGATGTCGTTTGCGGCTTGAGTGCGCGAATATCAAATTTCGCGGCCGTCGGCACGCGTTTAATCATGGCCGGCGTGATGAAGTGCTCACACCGAAGGTTTGGGGCCGACATCGCGGCCGCGCCATTTTTGCAAGAAACGATACCCCGGCCACGCCAGCCGAGACAGCGCGGCATCGATGCCGGCGTCGGTGAGCCGGGTCGACGGCCAGCGGTAGATGGTACCATGCACCAGCCAGATCACCAGAAAGGTGACCAGCCCGGCGGCGGCGACGTCGGTAAAGAAATGCCCGCCGAACGCCATCCTGAGCAGGCTGGTCGTGATGCCGAACACGGTCGCGGCGACATAGGCCAGCGGCCGCCACGCCGGCGGCGTCAGCGCCGCGGGAGCATAGGTCCAGAATGCGGTGGCGCCTTCGCCGGAGAAGAACGAGCAATTGCGTTCGCAACTTCCGCGCGGGTCCCACCACGGCACGAATGTCTGATCGCCATTGAACTGTGTCACCACCACGGGGCGCGGCCGGCCCCAATAGCTCTTGAAGGTGAGGTTGGTGAGAACGCCGGCGGAAAGAAAGAGCGTCACCAGCAGGAAGACCATCGCACGCCCCGACATCAACAGCGGGCGGTCCGGCCGCGCCAGCTTCACGAGCAGTGCTGCGATTGCCGGCAGCGCCAGGCCCCATGCGATCCACATCGCGCCGTCGCGCGCGATTGCCGCCCACGCATTGAGCTTGAGCGGAAAGGTTCTGGTCGACGCCTCGTAGAACCACGCGGCCAGCTTCAGATCGAACTCGGGATAAATCCCAAACAGCAATCCGACAGCAAGCGCCAACGTAAGCGCGATGATCAATCCGGTCCGGTTCATGGCGCGGGGTTTAGCCGAGGCCATGGGCGATGAAAACCCCCGTCATTGCAATGACGGCGGGTAGAGTCACGGCGCCGGCGGTGAAGGTGAATGCGACGGCAATGGTGGCGGTGGCCGCAGCACGGGCGGCGGCTCGCGCCAGGCACCGGAAGTACGGCCCGCAATCATCCAATAGACCATGCCCGCGACGATACCCGCCCCGGTCATGATTTCAAGATGACGCCGCACGATGCCCTCGAACCGCAGCGTCTCCGGGTCGAAGGGGACCAGGCCAAGATAGCAGGCAAGACCCACGATGCCGCCGCCGACTGCGTAGGTCAGCGCGCTGCGGATGTAAAAGGCCTCCGTGATGGCGACCACGATCATCGCCGGCAAGAGCGCAAAGCCACTGACGAAGATGAAGCCGAAGCCGAGCATTATGTTCAGCGCGCCGGGATCGACCGGCCCGGCGCCGAGATCGCTGAACTCGGGAAACATGATGGCGCCGACCACGATCATCCCGGCTACCAGGCAGGCGGAGAGAAACGCGAAGAGAATGACGAACAGCCGGCCGATCAGTGCCATGAGATCCTTTCCACTTGTGGGTGCTGCCGCCAGAAGCGCACTCTCTCCAGCTCCTCATCCTGAGGAGCGGCCACTTGGCCGCGTCTCGAAGGATGGCCGCATATCATCTCATGGTTCGAGACGGCGCAACAGCGCCTCCTCACCATGAGGCGCCGGTGTCAATCCGTCATCGCCATGGCGCGCAGCGCCTGACGCTCGCGCACCGACAATTTCTCGGTCTCCGATTTCAACTGGCCGCAGGCGGCCAGGATGTCGCGGCCGCGCGGCGTGCGCACCGGCGAGGAATAACCGGCGTTGAAAATATATTCGGAGAATTTTTCGATCTGCTCCCAGTCCGAGCATTCATATGCGGTGCCGGGCCACGGATTGAACGGGATGAGATTGATCTTGGCCGGAATCCCTTTCAATAGCTTCACCAGCAATTTGGCGTCATCGAGCGAATCGTTGACGCCTTTAAGCATCACATATTCGAAGGTGATGCGCCGCGCATTGGAGGAGCCGGGATAATCGCGGCAAGCCTGCAGCAGTTCGTCAATCGGATATTTGCGATTCAGCGGCACCAGCTCGTTGCGCAATTCGTCGCGCACCGCATGCAGCGAGACCGCCAGCATGACGCCGATCTCCTCGCCGGTGCGGATGATGTTCGGCACGACGCCCGAGGTCGACAGCGTGATGCGGCGGCGGGAAATGCCGATCCCCTCATTATCCGACACGATCAGCAGTGCATCGCGCACCGCCTCGAAGTTATAGAGCGGCTCGCCCATGCCCATCATCACCACATTGGTGACGAGGCGGCCACCGGTCGGGGTGTCGCGGTCCGCCCAGTCATTGAGACGGTCGCGCGCCACCATGATCTGGCCGGCGATTTCGCCCGCGGTGAGATTGCGCACCAGCCGCTGCGTGCCGGTGTGGCAGAACGAGCAATTCAGCGTACACCCAACCTGCGATGAAACGCACAACGTGCCGCGGTCGGTTTCCGGAATATAGACGCACTCTACTTCATGCGCCTTCTCGAGCTTGTCGCCGCTCGGCAGGCGCAAAAGCCATTTGCGGGTGCCGTCGCTGGAGACTTGCTCGGCAACCACTTCGGGGCGCGCGACGGTGAAATGCTGTTCGAGCTGCTGACGCATTTCCTTGGAAATGCTCGTCATCTCGTCGAACTGCTGGGCGCCGCGGACATAGATCCAATGCCACAGCTGTTGAACGCGCATCTTGCGCTGCGCGGGCGCCACGCCGATGGCCCCCAACTGCTCGGCGAGCTCGGCCCGCGACAAACCGATCAACGACGGCTTTGCCGGCGGCACGTAGGTTTCCAGCGCGACCTTTTCCAAGGGCGCGCTTGCGCCGGACGCTTCGAAATTTGTCTGCATCACTCGGCATCTCAATGGGACCGTCATGCCCGGGCTCGTCCCGGGCATCCACGTCTATCGGCGGTTGGTCAACGCGTGGATGGCCGGGACATCTAGCGCAAAGATGCGCTTTGCGCTTCTGCCCGGCCATGACGACCAATAATCTACCTATATAGCGACGGAAAGCGGATTTGCGACTATGTCAGCGCTTGCAATCCTGCGCCAGCTTGTCGAGCGCCTGGGCAAGCCCCTTCAGCGAGAAGACGTCCGTAGTCTCAGTGCCCTTCGCCGAGACGCCCTTGACCGTCGCATCGGGGGCCTTGCGCATGGCATCCACCATCCGCCCTTCCTCGGCGGCATTCTTGATCCACAGGCCGTCGCCCTGAGTATACATCGCATAGGAAGCGCCCCCGACTTCGATCGTCGATTCCGAGCCCGGTTTCAGCGCATAGCCGACCATGATCGAAACTTCGTTGACGACCTTTTCAGCCGGACGGGTGGAGACGAACGCATAGGCCGGATCGCGCGGCCGGTTCGGCGGGTTGGTTTTTGACGATGAAGGTTTCGCCAGCGCGAAGCACACCTTTTTTCCGCTCGGCGTCGCGGTGTAGGCGCCCCAGGTGCCGAACTGGCCAATCAAGGTCGGCTCGGCGCCCACGGCCGAAGCCGCAGCAGCAGCTTCCGGCTTGGCTGGCGCTGGCTTGGCCGCGGCCGGCGGCTTGTCTGCGCCTTTCGACGGCGCGCTCTGCGCCTGTGCAAGGTCTGAAACCCCGCACATCAGCGCACCCGCCATCAGAACTGTCAGCATTGGCCGCACGGACATCGCCAAATCTGGTCCCTTATCATTGTGACTGGAAGATGGCCCGGCACCGCATGGTCACAACTGATGGATAGCCGGGAAGAGTCTGATTGGGAAGGCAGTTACGGCCACCCCGAAAGCAGCGTCCGGGACCCGCTTCACCTTCAGTGCGTCCTTCACGCCTGGTCTTTCGAGCGCACCATCCGCCGCTTCTCCCACTGCGCATCGATCCAGGCCTGCAGATCCTCGGCGCCGGAATTGCGCAAATGCGCGCCACCGACCTGCACCACCATCTCGCCGTTGATATAGCCCGCGGAATCGGAAACCAGGAAGCTTGCAAGATCGGCAGGCTCGCGATATTCGCCGACGCGCTGAAGCGGATTTCGCGCGGCCCAGTTTTGGTCACGCCCCTCGGGACGAAGCTGCGCCCGATGACAAGCTCTGCGCAAGGACGGCCTCATGGTTCGAGACGGCGCAAACGCGCCTCCTCACCATGAGCGGCATTCTCCCGAATCCATTTGTCGCCCGGCCCCAAATGCGGCATGAAGCGTACAGCGTTGCTGACGCGTCCGAAACTCAGGTGTGCCCATGAAAGCCATTCTCTGCTCGCAATATTGCGGCCCCGACGATCTTGAACTGACGGACGTACCCGAGCCCGTGGCCGGACCCGGCGAGGCCGTGATTGCGATCAAGTCCGCCGCGCTGAATTTCTTCGATCTCCTGATGATCCAGGGCAAATACCAGATCAAGCCGCCGTTCCCGTTTTCGCCGGCCGCGGAAGTCGCGGGCGTGATCGAAAGTGTCGGCGCCGGCGTCACCGATCTCAAGCCAGGCGATCGCGTCGTGGCCTCATGCGGCCACAACGGCGCGCGTGAAAAGATCGCGCTGCCGGCGAATTCCATCGTCAAGATTCCCGACAATCTGGATTTCGACCGCGCCGCCGGGATCATCATCATCTACGGCACCGCGCTGCATGCGCTCGAAGATCGCGCCAGCCTCAAAGCCGGCGAAACCATGGCGGTGTTGGGCGCAGCCGGCGGCACCGGGCTTGCGGCATGCGAGCTTGGCAAGCTCCTGGGATTGAAGGTGATCGCCTGCGCGTCGTCGGATGAAAAGCTTGAATTCGCGAAAGCCCACGGCGCCGAACTCGGCCTGAATTACGCCGGTGAAGACCTCAAGGAAGGCTTGCGCCGGCTCACCGGCGGCAAGGGGGTCAATATTGTTTTCGACCCCGTCGGCGGCAGCTATGCCGAGGCCGCGCTGCGTTCGATCGCGTGGGAAGGCCGCTTTTTGGTGATCGGATTTGCCGCCGGCGACATTCCGAAAATGCCGCTCAATCTGACCCTTCTCAAAGGGTGCGATATTCGCGGTGTGTTCTGGGGCGCGTGGGCGCGGCTCAATCCCGAAAAGAACCGCGCCAATCTGGAGAAGCTGGTGAAATGGACCGCGGAGGGCAAGATCTCCTCGCATGTCGACCGCACCTTCCCGCTGGCGCAAACCGCCGACGCCTTAAAGGTGCTCGCGGGCCGCAAGGCGATGGGCAAGGTGATCCTGCATCCCTGAAGCGGTTCATCTGCCTCAGTTTTGCCCGGTTGACGCCGCATTTTCGCTGTCTTTACCAACGACCTGACCGATCGACGGCCCTATCGCGCCGCAATAAAATCAAAATATCTCCCAAATCGAGCCGGTGATCGTCGCTTTTTGGACTGATTCCAGATGCGTGTTAAGGTAGAGTAACGGGTGGGCTCGGTAGCCAACAAACATCGTCACGAAACTGATGCCGGGACGCCCGAGAGTTGCGTTTGTAGCGGGAGGCATCACCATGGCGCAGGAGCCCAGGTACACTTCACACGACGATCCGTTTGAAGCGAGGTACACTTCAAACTCGGACCAGTTTCAGTTTGCTGAGCCGGTCGACCTGGACGAGTCCGATTCACAATTCAGGTCTTACCCCTCCAGCCGGTCGGTCGCGACAAGGGAAAGCTTTCGCTCGGACGATTCCGTTCCTCTCTTTCTGTCTGGATATGACGAAGCTCCGAGGCCCTCGGCGTTCGGAAAACCCCGGAACAGAGCGGGTACCTCGCGCCGGCTGTTGAAGACCAGCATCTTGGCGATCGCCGCCGCGGGCTCCGCATTCGCGGTGCTGTCGGAAAAGAATCCATTCACCGTTTTTGCGAACGCAACGGCTTCGCTGATCGGCGTATCGGAGGTTCGTTCGGCCGCCGTACCGCCGGCGCAGGCCGTCCAACCAGTTCAACCAGCTCAACCAGCCGCCGCCGTTCGGGCGGCGCCGCCGACTACGGCTCAAGCGCCGACGCGCGACGAAATTGCTCTCGCTCTCAAGGCAGCCCATCAGAACCTGGCTCCAGCGGAAATCCGCGAGCCCGCCGCGGCTGCAGCGGTAATCGCTGCGGCGCCGGCGACCGCTGCGGCGCCGGTGACCGCCACAGCGCCGGTGACCGCTGCTGCGCCAGTGGTCGCTGCTCCACCGGCAAGACGGCTCGCTGCCGACGAACTGGCCGCGTTGATGACGCGGGCCAAGGGTCTGCTTGCCGCGGGTGATATTGCGCCCGCCCGACTGTTGCTGGAACGGGCAGCGGACGCGCAGGAGCCAAATGCTGCGCTGATGCTGGCGCAGACCTACGATCCGGCGGTGCTGGGAAGGCAGGACATCCGCAACATCACTCCCGATCCGGCGCAGGCACGCGTCTGGTACCAGCGGGCCGCCCAGCTCGGCTCGGCCGATGCACAGCGGCGCCTCAGTCAATTGCAATAATTTTTACCAGCAAGGACCAGCAAAATGCGACGTTTAATGGGATTGGCACTTGTTGCCATCATGATGGCTTGCGGCTCGGCGGCGCGGGCTGAAAATAACGAATACGACCCCGGCAAGGTCAGCGAAGGTCTCAAGGCGATCTTTCAATTCGGCTCGGCGGCCACCAAGCAGGCGCTGAATGCCAACACGGTAACGCTGATCTCCGGAACGATCGGCGGCACTTATGTGCAGTTCGGTGCCGACCTCGCTTCCGTGCTCGATGACGGAAACAAGTTGCGCGTACTTCCGATCGTCGGGCGCGGCTCCGTCCAGAGTGTCGCCGATATTCTTTTCCTCCAGGGCGTCGATCTTGGAATCGTCCGCGCCGACACGCTCGACTATCTCGAGAGGAAAGGCTTCGCCAAGGACATCAAGAAGCAATTCACCTATGTGACCAAACTCTACAACGAAGAGGTGTACGTCCTCGCTTCGAAGTCGGTCCAGAGTTTGAAGGAGCTCGACGGCAAGACCATCAGCGTCGACCTTCCCAACGGCGGCACCTTCGTGACCGCGCTGACCATGTTCGAGCGGCTCGGGATGAAGCCGAACGTCGTCTATATCGAGCAGCGGATCGCGATGGAAAAGATGAGGGCCGGCGAAATCGATGCCGTGATCGTTTGCGGCGGCAAGCCGTACAAGTCGGTGAGCGCGTTCAAGGACGATCGATTCCATCTGGTGACGGTCGACTATGCCAAGCCGCTGCAGGGCGACTATCTGCCGGCGACACTGACCGCGAAGGACTATCCGAACCTGATCGCCGAGGGAGAAAAGGTCGATACCATCGCCGTCCCCGCCGTGCTTGCGGCCTATAATTGGGCACCCAACACCGATCGCTATCGGAAACTCGCTTTGTTCGTGGACGCTTTTTTCACGAAGTTTCCGACGTTCCAGAATCCACCGTTCCATCCGAAATGGAAGGAGGTGTCACTCTCGGCGCCGCTGGCGGATTGGCAGCGCCTTCCGGCCGCCAAGCTATGGCTCGATCAGCACGGCATCGAGCCGGTCGCGCGCAACCGGTTCGACGAATTCCTGAAGCAGGGTGCTGCAGCTGGCGGCAGGCTGCCGGCTGATACCGACAAGGAAACGCTGTTCAGGCAATACAAAGCCTGGGAAGCCGAGCAAAATGCCCGGGCACAGGCCCAGGCTCAGTCGGCGCCAAAGCCGCGCTAAATTAGGGCATGATCGAGCGAAGGCCTGCCTCAATCGGCCGGCACGAAAATCTCCTGCTCAAGGGCTATGCCCTTGAGCGGAAAGCTGCCGAGGGAAACGGCCGAAACACCGCCGGCGCGCACGAAATCGGACGACAACAGCAGCGGACGGCCAAGTTGCCGGCACATCGATTCAATGCGGGCCGTCAAATTGACGGCTGGACCGATCACGGTGAAATCGAGCCGGGTATCGCTGCCGATATTGCCATACAGGACGTCGCCGACATGCAGCGCCAAGCCGTAGTCGATCTGCGGCAAGCCCAAGCCGTGCCGCCGCTGGTTTTCCTTCGCGAGCGCCAACTCGGCATGCTCGGCGGCCATTAACGCCGCGGCGCAGATTTGGACGGCATCGGCTGCAATCGGGAAGATCGCCAGCATCGCGTCGCCGATAAATTTCAGGATCTCGCCGCCCTGCGCCACGACCGCGTCGCACATCGGGCCGAAATAACAGTTGAGCAGATCGATCAGCGCGTCGCGCGGCAGCGTCTCGGAAAGATTGGTAAATCCTCGCAAATCGCAGAGCCAGATCACCGCACGGATGGTCTCGCCGGTGCCGCGCTGGATCTGGCCTTCGAGCACCCGTCCTCCCGATTGCTGCCCGACATAGGTATCGAGCAGGGTGCGCGCGGTGCGCCGCAGCGCCTGCACCTCAAGATTGAACGCGACCGCAGGGATCATGGCCTCGAACAGCGCGAGTTCGTCGCTGCCGAATCCGCCACGACGCGTCGTCGCCAGCGCGAGCGCCTTGTGGCTGCCGTCGGCGAATGGAATCGAGTGCACAATATAGTCGGAAAAACCATCGCGCCGCAGATCCTCGAGAATACTGAATTCTCCGTCGCTTGCCGGTGCGCTAAGGTCGGATGCAGGATGGGAACGCCGGTGGAGATGCGCGAGACATCGACACCGGCCGCGCGCAGCTCATGGGCAAAGCCGTCGAGAAATTCGCACGCATCGGTTCGCCGGCGAGCGTCGGTCATCAGCCAGCGAATGACCGGATGGGTTTCGCCTCTGTCGGCCAGTTTCAACACGGCGGCCGCTTTAGGTCTCTTGTTCGATGCCGCGCTTTAACGCGGCGCGGGCGGCGTCGCGATGTTCGGGCGTGATGTGGGCCGCGACCATCCGCATCGCGGTGGCGAGCACCGCGGCATCGTCGGTAAAACCGAGCACCGGCAGCATGTCCGGGATGAAATCGAACGGCAGGATGAAATAGGCGATGGCTCCCAACAGCGCCGCCTGGACGTGGCGCGGCGTCTCTTTGTCGAAGGCGCAATAATAGGCGCTCAGCAGATCCTCGGCGAAGGGAAGCTTTGCCACCACCCGCTTCAACTTGATCCAGAAGCGCCGGCGCACGCTTTCGCGATCTTTCGCCAGCTCGTCGGCCGGCTCAAAACCCACGGTATGCTCTGATATCATCGCCCCGGGCTCCCTGAAGCTGCGCTGCTTGTCACGGCAGCGAACGCACCATTGGTTTGCGCGTATTCTACGCGCGGATAAGCTGGGGATGCCATCTCAGCCGTGCAAGATTGTCGGCAACCGGATCAGCCGACGCCGAGCTGTGCCGCAATCGCGTTCATGGCCTTTGCAAGTTCGATGTCCAGCACGGTGACGCCGCCGGCGTCATGGGTGGCGAGAACCACCTCCACCGTCTTGTAAACATTACGCCATTCCGGATGGTGGTCGTTCTTTTCGGCCACCAGCGCGGCGCGGCCCATGAACCCGAACGCCTCGTTGAAGTCGCGGAAGGTGAATGTTCGTGTGATTGCCTCCCGCCCGGGTACCTCGGTCCACCCTGGCAAGCCTTTCAGGGCCGATTTTCGCGCCTCCGTCGATAGAAGTTCCGCCATGAATTCCTCCCGTTTGACTCGATCTTACCCTAACATCGAACGATATCTCGGGGATCCACGCCTATAGTCCGGCAAACCGGCCTGAAATAGGCGCACTGCAGCCACCCGATAACCATGACGCCGATGTAACCGCGCCCTGGCTCGAAATTTGCTACAATATCGCTCTAACGCACCGGCTGATGAAATTGGACTTCAAACGATCAATGACCAGCGGGATTGAACCCACCGAGCCGGTGAAGCCGAGCTCGGCAAAGCGCCGCATGATGTTCGTCATGCTGGCCGGGGTACTCGCCATCGTCGGCACGCTGGCGGCGGGCTATTACTTTGCGATGCGGCCGGTGAGCTTGCGGATCGCGGTCGGTCCCGCCAACAGCGATGACCTCAGGGTCGTTCAGGCGTTGACCCAGGCCTTTGCACAATCGCACAGCCATATCCGCTTGCGGCCCATTCAGACCGACGGCGCCGCCGCGAGCGCGGAATTGCTTGCCGACAATAAGGCCGATCTTGCGATCATCCGCGGCGATCTCAATGTACCGAAAATAGCGCAGGCCGTGGCGACGCTTCGCAAGAACGTCGCGGTGCTATGGGTGCCGCCAGCCGTGAAGGGCAAGAAGGCTGGCTCGAAAATCACCAAGATTGCGCAACTCTCTGGACGCCGCGTCGGCGTCATCGGCCGCACCCAGGCCAATGTCGACCTGCTCAAGGTGATCCTCCAGCAATACGGCGTGGATCCGGCCAAGGTCGAGATCGTCCAGTTTCCGACCAATGAGGCCGCCGACTCCATCCGCAGCCAGAAGGCGGATGCCTATCTCGCCGCAGGTCCGATCAACAGCAAGATTACCGCAGAGGCGATCGCTGCTTCGACGCGCGACGGCCGTTCGCCAACCTTCCTCGCCATCGATTCCGCCGAGGCAATCGCCCAAAATCACACGATGTATGAGGCGTCCGAAATTCCCGCCGGCGCCTTTGGCGGATCACCGGCCCGGCCGGAAGACGAGGTGAAGACGATCAGCTTCTCGCATCACATTGCGGCCCGCAAGGACGTCTCGGAGGTCACGATTGCCGCTTTCACCCGGCAATTGTTCGCCATCCGGCAAACGGTGATGACGGAATTCCCGCTCGCTGCGAAGATCGAGACACCGGATACCGACAAGGATGCCGCGATCCCGGTTCACCCGGGCGCCGCGGCCTACGTCGATGGCGAGGAAAAGAGCTTCCTCGACCGCTACAGCGATATGATCTGGTGGGGACTGATGGCGCTGTCCGCCATGGGCTCAGCGGGCGCCTGGTTCGCGGGCTACCTGAAGAAGGACGAGCGCGGCAACAATTCACCGGTTCGCGAACGGCTGCTCGACATGATCGCGGCGGCGCGCGGCTGCGATAGCGCCGAAGAACTCGATAATATGCAGGCGGAAGCCGATAATATGTTGCGCGATACGCTGCAATCCTTCGAACACGGCGCCATCGAGGAAGGGGCGTTGACCGCCTTCAACATCGCGCTTGAACAATTCCACCATGCGGTGGCCGACCGCAAGGCATTGCTGGCGAACATGCCGCAGAACCTGCAAAGGGCGAGCGCGCAGTTCCGGGCGACCGGAACCTTGTAGGCGGTCTTCGCTGCAAGCCGTCGTTGCTTTCGCAATCGCGCCGTCATATTTGCGGTCTAGTTGTTCTGCACGACCTCTCTGTCGCCCGATCCGGAGGCTGCATGGCGACCAAGACTCCACGCCGGATTTCCCGCCGAAGATTTATCTCCACCGTTGCCGCAACGGGCACCGGCGCGCTTGGCACGTTGGCGATGCCATATCTCAGCCGTGCCGCAGACCGGCCTGTCGTCACCCATGGCGTGCAGTCCGGCGACGTCGGCACCGATGGCGGTGTGGTGTGGGCACGCGCCGATCGGCCGTCGCAGATGCTGGTCGAAGTGGCCACCACCGAATCCTTCAGTAATGCGAGAGTTTTGCCGCCGATCGCAGCGCTGCCCGAGAGCGACTTCACCGCGAAGATGCTGCTGGAGAATCTTCCTGCCGGACAGGATATTTTCTATCGCGTCAAATTCCGCGACCTGTCGCATCCGGATATTTCCAGCGAGCCTGCAACCGGCCGCTTTCGCACCGCACCCGCCGACAGACGCGACGTCAGCTTCGTCTGGGGCGGTGATGTCGCCGGACAAGGCTGGGGCATCAATCCCGACGATGGCGGCATGGTCACCTTCGCCACCATGCGCAAGCATCACCCGGATTTCCTGATCCATTCCGGCGATACCATCTATGCCGATGGCATCATTGCCGCCGAGGTCAAGCTCGCCGACGGCAAGCTCTGGAAGAACGTCACCATCCCGGAGAAAGCAAAAGTCGCCGAGACAACAGACGAATTCCGCGCGGCGCATAAGTACAATTTCCTTGACGAGAACGTTCGCGCCTTCAGCGCCGAAGTTCCGATCTTCGTGCAGTGGGACGATCACGAAGTCACCAACAACTGGTCGGCATCGAAAGTGCTTCCCGCCGCCTACAAGGTGCGGGACATCAATCTTCTTTCCGCGCGCGCGGCCCGCGCCTTTCACGACATGTATCCGATGCGCGAGAGCATCATTGAGCCAAGCCGGGTCTATCGCCTCCTCAGCTATGGACCAAATCTCGACGTCTTCATGCTGGATGAACGCAGCTACCGCGGCCCCAATGGCCCCAATTTGCAGACGACTTACGGGCCGGATAGCTACTTCCTCGGGCCCGATCAGTTGGCATGGCTGAAGCGCGGGCTAGCGAACTCGCGCGCCACCTGGAAGGTGATCGCCTCCGACATGCCGCTCAGCCTGATCGTCTACGACGACGGAGCGAACAAGAAGGGTTCGGAAGCGTTTGCGCAAGGCGACGGCCCGCCGCGCGGCCGCGAACTCGAGATCGCCGATCTCCTGCGTTTCATCAAGACCTCAGGCGTCGCCAACATTGTGTGGCTGACAGCCGACGTGCATTACGCGGCCGCGCACTACTACAATCCCGATAAAGCGCAATTTCAGGATTTTCAGCCGTTCTGGGAATTCGTCGCCGGGCCGTTGCATGCGGGAACGTTTGGGCCGAACCAACTCGACAACACCTTCGGGCCCGAAGCGAGGTTCGTCAAAGCCGCAGGTCCGGCGAGAACGAACCTGCCGCCTTCTGCCGGCATGCAGTTCTTCGGCCATGTCAGGATCGATGGTGCGACGGGGCAAATGACCGTGACCTTGCGCGATCGCGCCGATGTGGCGCTGTGGTCGACGACGCTCGATCCCAAACAGGGATAGCCATCCCGCGGATTCAAGGCGCCTGCAGGACGGCCGGTCAGCGCCTGGCGCGATGAATCGTGGAGTGTTTCAGCAACGCCGCCAGCGCATCGGCCGCACAGGGTTTCGGCAATCTCGGCGTTTGCGCAAACGCTTCGGGAAGCCTGACGTCGGCGCCATATCCGGTGACGAAGGCGAACGGAATCCCCAACGGATCCAGCCGCTCGGCAACCGCAAAACTCTTCTCCCGGACCAGCCCGACATCGAGCAGCGCAAAATCCGGCGCACGATCGGCGATCATCTCCAGCGCGCGGGCGACGTTTCCCGCTGACCGGACCGACTTCACCCCGAAACCAAGAATCATATCCTCGAAGTCGGGCGCGATGATCGGGTCATCCTCGACAATCAAGACATCGTCGGGAATGCGATCGACCGAAACGTCCGTCAACAAAAGTTCCAGAATGACTCATGGAACGAAACTCCGATCCGACCTACAGACAACGCATATTGTCGCATATCGATCGGTTCCCATCGTGAAACCATCACACCGCGAGTTTGTTTTGTCTGTGCACTTGTGCACGGAACAGTCGATACGGAGCGACTATGGTGAAGGTCCGCGAAGCCAGGGAACCTGGGATGACTTTACAGCCGAAGGCGGCCAACGGCTCCGAACGGCCCCACAACAACCTGTTGCGGCGGCTGAGCGCCGGCGACTTTGCCCTGCTTTCTCCATACCTCGTGCCCGAAGAATCCAAATCCAACGAGCTGCTTTATAACCCCGGCGATGACGTCGATACCGTTCACTTTCCATGCGGGGCCAGCCTTGTTTCCTATCTGGTCCCCAATGAGGATGGCCGCGACGTCGAGACCATTCTCGTTGGCCGCGAGGGGGCCGTCGGCGGAATCGTCAGCCTGGGGTTTCTGCCGGCCTATACGCGCATCGCTGTCAAATTCGGCGGGCCGTTCGTGCGCCTGCCCATTGCAAAGCTGGATGCGGCGAAAACAAGCTCGGCCTCGCTGCGCAACGTGTTTGCACGGTACGCCGACTGCTTGCTGGCGCAGATGTTTCAGTCGACCGCCTGCAATGCGATCCATTCGATCGAGCAACGCACGGCCAAATGGATCATCTCGGCCATGGAGCGCACGAATGGCGAGAACATCGTGCCGCTGACCCATGAGCAGCTGGCGACCCTGCTCGGGGTCGGCCGCAGCTATGCCAGCCGCGTGATTCATATCTTCAAGGCGGAAGGGATTTTGGAGACCCGACGCGGTTCGATCCTGGTGCGCAACCGCGAGGCGCTCCAGATGCGGGCCTGCCTGTGTAACGAAGCCGTCATAAACCACTTCGAGGAAGTGCTACACGGGGTATATCCCACCGAAGGGACCTGAGGATGGCAGGCGCAGGCTGGTTTGAGGTTAAATCGGCTAACCAAATTGCAAACAACGCATTGTTTTCCGGCGATTTCTGACTATATTGCGCCGCAACGAGTGAGGCGTGCCCGGTCCTTTTGGCCGGGCTTCCTTTTTGGGCGCCAAAGCGC
>Ga0137407_10000630_pt1 | contig 23486 bp, 20 predicted proteins | sample CZOMad2_2_16fung_FD_108410 | JGI IMG/M metagenome (GOLD analysis project Ga0137407, IMG submission 108410) | Vadose zone soil fungal communities from Angelo Coast Range Reserve, California, USA - CZOMad2_2_16fungal (Illumina Assembly) | ecosystem: Environmental > Terrestrial > Soil > Vadose... | reverse complement strand
TTAAATGATTGAAGGATTTTACATAGTTTGTAAACCCATCATGATAATCCCTTAATCCTTCAATCAAGGTCAAATTCGCACATTCGCACATCTGCACATTCGCACATTATTTATTCATCGTATTCAATCTCGCAATGCCAACAAGCTTATCAGCACGATCACCTATCTGGCGATAATATACGAGAATAGCATATTCATTTTCTGTTTCAACACTATTACCTTCAGTAAATTCAAATGACGGGATTCTTTTCTGATCCGCTGTATCAACCGTAACATATTCATAATTGTAAAAACCCTGTTTCAGCAAAATACTCGTCTCATACATTCCTTTCTCTGCATTAAAATTCATTTTGGTCATATCGGTCAAAGCATAATCGGTCAATTTTCCCAGCAGATAAATATCTTTATCACCAAAAGGGCTTTTTCCGGGAGGAATAAAATTGAAATTAACCCAGGCATAATCTGTCTGCCAAAGCGGATTGATACTTTCTGTTGTCTGTATATAAAAAAGTCCGTTGATATCATTAAAAAAATAATAAGGCTGGTGCGACCTGTCCTGATCCGGCTTTACATAAATCGTTGTTGCATTTTTTAAATAATCGGCCCGCAAAACCCGGTCGCTCTGAAAACGGAAACTTTGAATATCCAGCCATCTCCATTGTTTGCCACCGGGAAGAGAACAATCATCATCACTGTTATACTCAAACGTATTGCCTGAATAAAAAGATGGCCGGACATTATAGAGTGCATTGTCCCAACGATTATTTTGCATCAACGTTACCTTCACCTGTTGAAAAGCATTGCTAATATTCAGTTTTCCGGTATTCACTATAAACTGAATTTTTTGATGCGTGTACGATATTTGCGGATTGAAGGGTTGCAAATTCTGCGCCGTTATGCTTGCTCCTTCTTCTACTACTAAAAATCTCCTGGTAAAAGCGAGTTTAGAAGTATCACTATCCAGGAAAATTTTTAACAGGTAATTGCCGGAGCGCGAAGGCGCACAGTTTACATCAGGAATGATTGCCTGATAATGCGTGTACTTCGTTAAGGCGATGGATGAAAAATGATTGAGACTGATACGTACCTGCGAAAAACCACGTATATAGTCAAACTGACTGATTATAGCAGGCGTCCAATCGGCATTGCATAACTGGTAAGTATAAAAATAATTTTTAACGTTTGCATCAAGGTCATCAAAGTGAAGTTCTAATTTATCGTTACTGCCAAGCCGAAGCACCGGGTATTCCAGTTGATTGCCATAAAGAAACAGTTGTGGTGTTTTAATGCTGACAGAATATACCCAATCTGGTTCCTGTGCGAAACCCGTCAGAGACATGGCACAAAAAAACAAGTGTAACGCGTATCGCATGGACATAATGATTGATTAAGAAATCTGCCATTGAATATTGAGTGTTGCATGTTGATTATTGAATATTCCTTGGTGATCTGTCTCCATAAAATAATCAATAATCAACATGCAACACTCAATATTCAGGTACAAAGCAATCACAATGTTAGCATAAAAAACTTTTATGGTATGAATGGGAAGTCTATTTTTGATTGTTAAATCATGCATTATTGAATACATCTGCATTTATAGCAGGGCGGATTGCTTTTAACAAACAACAATCCTTTTCGCGGTTTATTATACGGCTCGCTATTGTGGCAACAACTATCAGCGTAGCAGCCATGTTGCTTACCATTGCTTTCACCAATGGTTTCCAGTATGCCATTGCGCAAAAAATGTTCAGTTTTTCAGGACATATCCGCGTGCAGCATTTTGAACCCAGCAAAATTGATATTGCTGAAGAGTTACCTATCGCGAGAAATGATACGGTGCTACAGGTATTGCATTCAAATGATAATATAAAAACGATTCAGGCTTTTGCTACAAAATATGCGATCATTAAAGGCAATGAAAGTTTTGAAGGCGTTTTACTAAAGGGTGTGGAAAAAAATTATGATTTCTCAAACCTTGATGGATTTCTGCAAACCGGAAGATGGCTTCATTTTAATGATAGTGGCTACAGTAATGAGATCAACCTCTCTTCTTATACCGCCAATCAACTAAAGCTGCATACAAACGACAAAGTGATCATCTATTTTATTCAACCCGATGGTTCACGCAGGGCAAGGCCCATGACAGTAGCGGGCATTTTCAAAACAGGCGTAGAGGATTATGACAAGTTAAATGCCATCGGAGACCTTCGGCTCATTCAGCGTCTTAATAGTTGGGATGAAAATCAAATCGGCGGTTATGAAATTTTTGTAAAAGATTATCACAAGATAGATACCATCAACAATATTATTTTCGAAAAGCTACCCGGAACATGGAACAGCCGTACCATCACGGAGATATATGCGAATATATTTGACTGGCTCAACCTGCAGGATACAACTGTAGCCATTATTCTTGTCATTATGATCATTGTTGCGGTTCTAAATCTTGTTACCTGCCTGATTATTTTGTTACTGGAACGCACACGCATGGTGGGTGTGCTGAAAGCTTTGGGCAGTCCTGATAATTCCATTCAAAAAATATTTCTTTACTACGGGGCCATCATTACAGTAAGTGGCATTATCATGGGGAATTTTTTTGGCCTGCTCATCTGCTGGTTACAGCAACGCTATGGCTTTATCACTTTGCCTGAGGAAGCTTATTTTATTTCAAAAGCAGTTGTAAAATTGGAATGGTGGCATGTTGCACTTGTCAACTCAGGCACATTCCTGGTTTGTTTTGTCATATTGATGATCCCTACAATTATTATAAGAAATATTCAGCCTGTGAAAGCGATTATGTTTAGATAGCTAGTGGCGAGTGGTGAATGGCTAGTGGGATTTACTACTTACCACTCGCTACTCGCTACTTACCACTCGCCTATTTGCATACATGCGATAAAATAATTCCCGTCGCTACTGCAGCATTCAATGATTCCGCATTTCCTTTCCGCGGTATTGTGATTTTATGTTTGATCATTTTTAACAATTCATTGCTGATGCCTTTCGATTCATTTCCAATGACGATTATTCCTTCCTGCAATGGCGACATTCCGGTAATAGGAACGCCATCGAGACTGGTTGCATACACAGGAACACCCGGATGAGCAGGAAAAAAATCTTCCAGATTTGTGTATAATACATGTACCCGTGATATACTTCCCATCGTTGCCTGAACAACTTTAGGATTGAAAACGTCTGCACTATCTTCACTACATACCACATGCTGAACAGCAAACCAGTCGGCGATCCTGACAATCGTTCCCAGGTTACCGGGATCCTGGATATTATCTAAAGCAAGTGTGAGCTTTCCTTCTATTTTTATTTCTGGAAATGATGGTCTCTTAAATATCCCAATCACCTGGTTAGGTGTTGATAAAAAAGAAATGCGCTCCAATTCAGATTCACTGACTTCAACTACCTGTTTTTCGGTTATGCCTTGCTGATTCATTTCTATCCAATCCCTGACAGCAAACAGATTTACCAACGGTGTATGCGATGCATTTAACAATTCATTGATAAGCTTTGGGCCTTCTGCAATAAAGACATCTTCTTCATCCCGGTGTTTTTTATGGGCTAAACTTTGAATATATTTGACCTGAGATTTTACAAGCATTGATTTTCGTTTATATACATAAGTTAAATTAGAATTGGTTTGCAGGAAAAGACTGTCCAACTCAGGCTTGCAAACCAATTTCATATTTGTATGATCCGTAAAATCTGATAATCCTCTTTATGGTATATTACCGGCAAGTTACAGCATCCTTGTTCATACCCGCAGTAGTGCTGCCGATATTATTGCTTTCCATATTTTCCTGCAGAGTTCCAACGAAAAATTATCCAAGAAATAAACCATTTGTTTACAAAACCATTATAAAAATAGAAGACAAACTGCCTAATGACGAGAAACAGGACCTGGCATTGCGGTTGGAAAATCAATTGGATGACAGCCTGCGCGCAAAAACAGTTACTGCTATCAGGTGGGTTCCGCCTTTTTTTTATAAGAAGCTGACAAATCCACCTGTATTCGATACGATGAATGTGAGCCGTTCGATGATATACATGAATTCCCTGCTCAATTCAATCGGGTATTATGCGCCGGTTGTTAAGGATACAGTCGTGATTGACACTGTCCATAACCGTTACCAGACAACGATTTATTTTTTTGTAAAAGCCGGCAAAAGGCTGACATTCGATTCTGTCGGGTTTGATCTGCAAACTCCCCCACTGCAGGCATTAACCTTACAATCAAAAAATCAGTCATTGCTGAAAAAGGGTCAGCCATATTCGAAACAAATTCTGGGGACAGAAATTAACCGCATTATTGATACGTTCCGCAATAATGGTTATTATAAATTTTCAAGAGAGGATCTCTATGTTGAACAGGATACTGTATTCGCCGCATTGATCGATCCAACGCTTGATCCGTTTCAACAGGCAGACCTGCTGGAAAAACTCAAGAACAGGGGAGAAAATCCAACCATCAATGTAATTGTCAAACAGCGACCCATAAAGGATTCCAGTCACCTGACGAAATACTATATCGGCAATGTCACTGTATATCCCGATCTGCCGACAACAGAAGACACAGCTTTTGTAAGAACAGATACATCAACGATCAGGAAAGTTACTTTCATAACCCGGTCGAATAAATTCAAGCTGCCATTTATAGCGAACAATATTTATTTAAGACAGGGAAGATTGTACAAGCAGGAAAATTATTACAGAACATCAAACCGGTTTATCCAGTTTCCCGCCTGGCAATATTTTAATATAGATTTCGAGAATTCAATAATTGCAGATTCGCTATTGGACGTAACCATGCGCATGTACCCGGCAAAAAAACAAAAATTAAATGCCGACCTCGAAGCCAGCCGCAATACCAATGATATTGTTACCGCCAGCAACCTGTTTGGAGTGGGCATCAACCTGGGATTGCAAAACAGGAATGCTTTTAAGCAATCCATTCAGACTTCAACCAATTTAAGAGGTGGGGTTGAGTTGGGCGCTGATTTCATTCAAACCGGGTTGGCGAGTATTTCACATACCATTGCTTTTCCCCGTTTGATCTCTCCTTTTACAATCAAAAGAGAAGGAAGGTTAAAGAATGCGCAAACACTATTAAATGTAAATGCATCCTACACGGACAGGAGACATTTTTACACCGTTCGTTCAATCAACGGTTCATGGGGATATCAATGGACAAAAAGTAAACAGACTTTTACAAAAAATAATTTGCCCATTAATTCAACCAGGGTTTTTTTGTGGAAGCCGTTGAATATCGAATATAATAATCTAAATGGATCGGATAGTTTGAATAATATGATCAAAAAAAATCCTTCCCTGATCCTCGCTTTCAAAACCGGTCTTGTTATCGGGCAGCAATTCATTTATAATTCCATCAGGCAAAAAGGAAATAAAACAAACGCATTCCGTTTTGGCGTGGAAGAAAGCGGCGCTACACTCGGATTTATAAAATCACTCGACGAAGCAGATTTGCTTCGTTTCATCAAAGGAGATGTTGATTTCACACATAACATCAATTATGGAAAAACGCAGCTTGTCGCACATGTGTATGCAGGCGCGGGATTGGCCTATGGACGTGCAGGCAACGGTTTTGAACAAACGCTACCTGTTTATAAAGCATATTTTGCCGGCGGTCCCAATACGATGCGTGCATGGCAGGTCAGACGCCTGGGATTAGGCTCATCCAAATTCTACAATGATACGCCACGAATCGCGCTTGATCGTTTCGGAGATATAAAATTAGAGGGGAATATCGAATACAGGTTCCTGTTAGGTACTCTCTTTGGTGTAAAATTACAAAGCGCCCTTTATACTGATATTGGTAATGTATGGAGCCGTAAACCCATCGGCACCATTGCAGCCGCACGTGGCAGCGATTTTCAATTGAACAGGTTTTATAAAGAATTTGCGGTGGGCATGGGCACCGGCCTGCGCCTTGATTTCAGTTATTTTCTTATACGCCTGGACTGGGCATATAAAATCCGGGATCCACAGAAAGAAGAATTCAGCAACCGTTGGTTTGATGATATGCGACTCAGCAATGGCCAGTTTCAACTTGGTATCGGTTATCCATTCTGATCCTGTAAATTTTTCCTGATGTCTTCGAGCGCTTTTTCCAATGTCATCGATTCCGATAAATTAAAAGCCCCGATCCTGGTCCGGCATAAACTGCTGAGATAGGCTCCGCAACCCAGGACCTTCCCGAAATCATTAGCCAGGCTTCGTATATACGTGCCTGTTGAACAAACCACCCGGAATTCAACCCGCGGTAATTGAACGGATATGATTTCAAACTCACGGATAATTATTTTTCTTGGTTGAAGTTCCACATCTTCCCCCCTGCGGGCCAGCGCATATGCTCTTTGACCTTTTGTTTTAATAGCGGAATAAATTGGCGGAACCTGCGCAATTTCACCAGCGAACTGTGCAGTAGCCGCTTTAATCTGCGCCGTTGTAATATGCATGAAATCCCTGGGATCTTCCGGTTCGCTTTCGAGATCATAAGTGGGTGTAACAGCTCCCAGCGTAAAAGAGCCGGTATATTCCTTTTCCTGCGACATGAATTCATTGATACGCTTGGTAAATTTTCCGGTGCATAGTATCAGCAATCCTGTTGCCAATGGATCGAGCGTCCCGGCATGTCCTACTTTTTTTATTTTGACCTGGTTCCTGATCTTACGTGCTACATCAGCCGAAGTCCAATGCAAAGGCTTATTGATAAGCAAAACCTGGCCTTCCTGGTATATATTGGTCATTTAAAATTTTTTACCTGAATGCATAATGGCGAGTGGTAAGTGGCGAGTGGCTAGTAGTATTTGATAAGTTTGTTATATGCCCTCACTACTCGCCACTAGCCATTCACCCCTCGCTCTTCACCACTCAGATCGCCTGTCTCGCCTTAATCTCCAGGTATTTGTTTACAATATTTACCGTCAGATGCTGTGGTGCAGTAAGGATTGTTGCAATGCCAACCTGCTGCAGTTCTTTCACGATCAAACGTTTTTCATATTCAAACTTCTCCGCAATGGTCTTAATGTATAATCCTTCTATATCTTTTACATCGCTTCTCGTTAACTGACCCAACGAAGTATTTTCAAAAAATACTACAAGCAGCAAATGATTCCTCGCGATGCCGCGGATATATGGCAATTGCCTTTTCAATGCAGATAAAGATTCGAAGTTGGTAAATAAAATAATCAGGCTTCGCTGCGTGATCCTTGTCCGGATAAGTGCATATAATTTCTCGTAATCAGATTCAAGAAATTTTGTTTGCTGATTGTATAATAACTGCAGAATATTGTTCATTTGTATCGCCTTGTGATCTGCAGGTAAAAACTCTCCGATATTTTCTGAAAAACTAATAAGTCCTGCTTTATCCTGCTTTACCAACGCTACCCGCGATAAAATAAGCGTAGCATTGATTGCATAATCGAGCAGGGTCAGTCCGTCGAAAGGCATTTTCATAACCCGTCCTTTATCAATAATGCAATATACCTGTTGGCTTTTTTCATCAGTATAATTATTCACCATTAGCTGGCCGCCTTTTCTGCCTGTGGCTTTCCAGTTGATACTTCGGATATCATCTCCTGATACATATTCTTTTATTTGCTCAAACTCGAGGCTGTGGCCGATCTTCCTGATCTTCCTGTTCCCGGCTTCCGCCAGCTGATTGGAATATGCCAGCAATTCATATTTGCGAAGAGAAAAAAAAGATGGCAATACCTTTACCATTTTTGTTGCTTCACTGATTTTTCTTCTTACTACAAGTCCAAGCGGACTTTTCATAAATACATTGATATTATTGAAAAAATATTCACCTCTTTCGGTTGGCCTCACATAATAGGTAAGGGTATCGTCTTCGTTGGCCTTCATCCTGGCATGCAAATAAAAATTCCTTTGCTGCAACTGCTTTGGTAATTCATCGATGATACGGAGGGTAATAACAAAAGGATAGTTGTTGGATATATGCAGCATCACTTTGTTCTGATCACTGTTGCTGAGTTGTTCCGGCAATTCTCTTTTCACATCAACCGGTTTTTTAGACGAGAACATAATGATATAATCCAGTAGCAGGACAAGAAACAAAAAAAGAAAAGCAATTTGTGCAATATTGAATAGAAAAGGAATCCCGTATGAGCAAATGAATAAAATGATAACGCCCACCAATGCCCAATAAAACCGGCGACTAAAAAAAAGGGATGTATAAAAGCGTTTCATGAAATGAACTTCAGATTAGAATGATTTGAAAGATTTTCTATGTTGAGGATCGATATCATTATTTCTTGTTCCTTGTTCCTTGTTTCTTGTTTCTTATTTCTTATTCCTCATTCTTTATCGCGGTATCTCTATTGAAGATATGATTTCACTGATCACATCATCCGTGGTCGCTCCTTCCATTTCTTTTTCGGGCGTCAGTACAAGGCGGTGCCTTAGTACCGAAGGTGAAACATAAATAATATCATCAGGCAATATAAAATCCCTGCCGCGCATTGCTGCCAAAGCTTTTGAGGCATTGAGAATACCAATAGATGCTCTCGGTGAAGCGCCGAGATATAATGATTTATGGTTGCGCGTTCCCGTTACAATAGCAGTAATAAAATGCATCAGCTTTTCTTCTACATGGAGTTTACGTACCTGCATGCGCAGGCTGTCAACCTGGCTCGCCTGCAATACCGGTTGCACGAGGTCAATCATATTTTCAGTGTTCATGGAATGATGATTGAAAACAATCCGGAACTCTTCTTCCGGTGTAGGATAATTGACCTTGATCTTAAATAAAAACCGATCCAGCTGAGCTTCGGGTAAATGGTAAGTTCCCTCCTGTTCAATTGGATTTTGCGTAGCAACTACCATGAAAGGGTTTTGCAAATGCATGGTTTGTCCATCTACGGTTATTTGTCTTTCTTCCATCACTTCAAATAAAGCCGCCTGCGTTTTGGCAGGAGCCCGATTGATTTCGTCGATCAACACGATATTGCTGAAAACAGGACCGGGCCTGAATTGAAAAATCATTTCTTTCGGATTAAAAACAGATGTTCCGGTTACATCACTTGGCATCAGGTCGGGTGTAAACTGAATCCGTGAAAATCCTACTGAAATGGTTTTGCTGAGTAATTTTGCAGTCAGTGTTTTTGCAACACCAGGCACGCCTTCAATAAGGATATGCCCATCCGCCAATATACCTGCAAGGAGTAATTCAATCATTTGTTCCTGGCCAACGATCACCTTACCTATTTCGTGCTTAAGCGAATAAACTGCCTGCTGCAGTTCTTCCAGGTCAGTACGTTGCTGAAATAAATTTTCTTCCATTATTATACTTGTTTAAAAAACACTTCCATTTTTTTATTTAGTGCCAGGAGCTCATCATCGGTGCAAGACGGATTTTCCTGGAATAGTTTTATATCATGCACCATGTCTTTCAGTTCCTGCTTATTGAAACCGCTTTTGTAGGATAAGCGATCTATAAAATCATCATCAAGTACTGAAGTAGCCAAATTATATTTTGTGCGAATATGATCCAGGAAATGCGTGATCATCTTTACCACAAGATTACCATTATCTTTCTGTTGATAATACAGGCGGCCGATCGTTCTTACAAAATCAAGTGAGCTATTGTTCAGCGGTTGCAATATCGGTATTAACTTTTGCCTGCGTTTGGATTCAAATAAATAAATAAGCGTAAACAAGAGTAATATCAGCCAAAAGGCCCATCGCAGGGATTGATTGCCAAAAATATATTGCAGCGAAGAAAAATTACTTGTCCTGGAATACCTGAAATAATCATCCCATTTTATTTCAGTGACCGAGGCAGACAGATAAGAGAAAACATTATCGTAATAAGCTTTATTATCACCATGCAAAAGAAAAAAATTACTTAATGCCATAGGTGCAAAATGCAGAAAAATTGCGCCACCTCCTTTGTAACTGAATTTTACAAAATCAGGATGCCCTTTTGCATCGCGCCCTAAAATTGTGGTGTATTGAGAATCCATGGAACTGACATAACTATCTATGGCAAATCCTGGATAATGAAACGACAGAGAATCATAAGTAACCGGGTTGTAAACACTGAGCTGAAGACTGTCGTGTTCATTAAAAATTTCATAATTATCCCTCGTTTTTACCTTGAGATAAGACAGTAAAGAATCCCCGATATGAAATGATGAAATAAATAGCTGATTGCCTTCTCCGACAAAATTCATCAGTGCATTGATTTCCGATTTATCCGGCAGCACCCTTGGTGCAATAATGACATACGCCTTCCTGGAAATATTGCCGGTTGGTTCTGTCGAGGTATAGTTGATATTGAATGCCGAAGGAGAGCTTTTGTTAATGCTTATTGAAGCGCCGGGAAAAATATATTTCATATTTTCATAAGCAAAATAAGTTCCGTACGGAATTTTATCCTTGCGCCACAAGGTAACCCTGCGATTCATTTTCTTGCTGCCGGTACCACAAGCCACAAGTGCCAGCAATAATGTTGCGGGAAAAAGAAATTTATATGTAGCTATTTTTTCCAATTATCAATGATATTATAAAAATTACCGAATTGCGATTGCAGGGATTCGAACTGCAAAGGAGTAAGCGTAAATCCGCCGTACCATACATATTCGTATGCATAAGTAATAAATCGAAATTCTTTTTCACCGGGATGATTGATCATCTGGCTGATATATTCCTGGTTGGTTCCCTGAGCATAAAAACGTATTAGTTCCTTATCTCCTGCTTTTTTAAGGGCCTTCAGATACATATAACGAAGTGCAGAACGGAAATCGGTCAGATCAATAGCTTCACGAATTTTTTGTTCCAAATTTTCATAAGTAATGTCCGTGTCATCCTGTGCGTCAGTAATTTTTTTCTTTGGAGATGAATAGAACATGTGCAATCTATTTTCCGTAATTATCTTATATAAAGCATATAAAAGCACGGATGCTAGTAATAGCATTAAAAAAATCCTGAACCACCTGCTTCCTGCCCATTCAAAAATGTAATCAAGGAAATTTTTCTTATGCTTAACAGGTGTTTCGATCCAGTACTCAGGATCATTGGCATATCTAAAAACCTTGTCCTGTTTAAATGCGGTAATTGCAGAATCAGGAATTGTTCTGAGTATTACACTATCTTCTGCGTTTGACTTATACCGTTCGGTAGTGTCGGTGGTTGTCGTTATTTTGTTATTGTTCTCTTCGCTATATGAAACCGTATCGGCAATGCTGACGGAATCAGGAAGCCGCTGGTTATCCTGTGCAGGACAGGAGTAGGAAATCATTACCATGAAAGTAATTATGCCGGCGATTATTTTCCGGAATCGCTTTTCTTTATAAAAAAAACAGGGCATATAACGGGGGATCAGGGTTTTTCAGGTGAAGAGGATAATTTCATTTTTTTTGAAAGGCGAATAGGATAGATAACAAAATACCAGATGATAAATGTAAGTGATAAAATCAGGATCGAGATACTTGCCCAAACCGGCATAGTTGAATAACGGGTTACAAAACCTTCCAGGAAAGCGGCGGCAATAAAAACAGGCATTAGTCCTATCAGGCATTTCAATCCATCTTTCGCACCGCGTTTTAAAGAATCAATTCTTTTATATGTTCCGGGAAAAAGAATACTGTTGCCCAATATCAATCCTGCCGCACCGGCAATGATGATGGATGATATTTCCAGGGTGCCATGGATCCAGATTACCAGGACAGATTTCAATCCAAGGCCCTTTGCAAAAAAATAATATTGAAATGCACCAAGCATTACGCCATTGGTAAATAACAGCCATACTGTTCCGATAGAAACAAAAAGTCCGGCGATAAAAACCAGGAATGAAACCTGGATATTATGTTCAGCGATGAACATAAACATGCTGAACTGGTCGCCGTTCTTATACACGCCGAAAGGATCACCCTTTGCGATATTGTCTTCCGTCATTTCAACATATCCATCTCCCAATACGCCGCGCACGAAGGTTTCATCATGTGCCGCTGAAAATGCAGCCATGATCGCGAATAAAAGAAAAATGATAAAAGAATATAAAATTTCGCGATGATATTTCCTGATAACGAGTGGCAGTTCTGTTTTCCAGAAACGTAGAATACGTGAAGATGCTTCTTTTTTGTTTTTATAAATACCCAGGTAAATACGCGAAGCCAATCCATTGAGGTATTGCGTAACCTTGCTATGAGGATAAAAAGTCCTTGAATAACCCAGGTCATTTACCAGTTCTGTAAATCGGGAAGCCATTTCATCAGGATCAGTAGTTGTTTCATATTGATACTGCTTCCATTTATCGATATTTTTCTTAATAAAAAGCCCTTCTCTCACAAAAAATTTATATTTACTGATAAATATAAAAGAAAAACCCGGAAAGTTCAGCATTCGCGATTTTCCTGCTTTTTTATTATGCTTGTTAAACTAGATACCGGATTTAATATTGAAGTGGAATTTCCCATCAGCCCTTTTGCCCGGCGCTTATTCGCATGGTTGATTGATGATGCCGTGATCATTGCCTATTTATGGTTGGGCAGCAAATTGCTTAGTTTTTTTTTCACAGCTGCATGGTCCGGCAAGGAATGGGCCACTGTGCTATTCGGACTTCCTGTTTTACTTTACCATCCGCTATTAGAAATAATGTTCAACGGTCAAAGCTTTGGCAAAAAGGCAATGGCCATCAAAGTGATCGCTGAAGATGGTGGCCAGCCTTCAATCAGTCAATACCTGATTCGCTGGATATTCCGGCTCGCCGATTTGCCAGTATGGGTTTTTGCAATGATCGCCGCGGGTGCACTTCCCTGGTGGTGTTCACTTTTTCTTTTTGCAGGAATTGCCAGTGTAATCATATCGGCAAAATCCCAACGCATCGGCGATCTTGTTGCAGGAACAATAATCATTGATACAAAAACAACAACTTCATGGCAGGACACGGTATTTACTGAGCTTGAATCAACTTATCAACCGAAATTCCCTGCAGTGATGCGTCTCAGTGATAAGGATATCAACACGCTGAAAAGCATTATTGAAACAGTGAAAAGAAAAGGTGATTATGATCTGTCGATGAGGATAGCAGAACGCATCAAAGCAAAATTACTTATTGTAAGCGACCAGGATTCATTGGATTTCCTGGAAACCTTATTGAAGGATTATAATTATTATTCGACAAAATAAACGGATGGAAGTAAAGGGAAAAGGTATGAGGTAAAAGGTGAGGAGGTAAAATCCCGAAACAATTCTATTCTTAAAACGCAAATAATATCACACCTTTTTCCTGCCCTGAATCTTATTCCTCCTATCTTTTGCCAAGTGCAGCTGAAATAATTACAGCCAAAAATATCAGGGCCATAATTATCAATACAATCAATAATAATATTCCAATTGTTTTAAAATAATTGCGGAGGTTACCCATACCCTGATTCACGGGCAATTGATTCATGGAATCAATACCTGTTCTGGTCATGGTGGAAAACCGTAACAGGAAATAATTGATTACACAACCGATTATAACAACAATGATTGTCCCAAGAATGGTACTGCCAGTGGATAACTTAGTGGTAGTAGTAAGGCCATCACCTGATTCTATATAGCTTGTTGTAACTGTTTTTTTCATAAAAAATGCATCAACAAGCGCTATGACATACCCTGCAAACGCGCAGAGAGCGCATATCTTAGCCCATAGTGTAATTTTTTTTAAATATTCACGGCTGGCCGAATCAAAAGAAAAGACAAAAATGGAATCTTGTTGGTTTTGGGTTTCCATATAAAAAAATTTAAAGTTTAACCAGGTTTTTTAAACTGTTTAGCAGCGTCAGGATTGCAATAATGCCACCGATTGTGAAATAAATCTGTAATGAATACAGGCCTTTATTAAATAGATCCTGATCCTGCGTTTCAATACTTTTTCTGATCTGGGAGGAGAACCGGAGAAGAAAATACATCATAATGCCCAGGATAATTAAGGAAATTATTACTATGACAACTAAGATGCCGGCATAAGCTTCGACTCCGGGCAATATTTTTGAATAAATCTCAATAAAATAACTTCCGGCAATGGACATACACAATATAAGCAGGGCAATTCCTATTATACTTACAATTGCAATGAAGCGTGCCCAGCGGCTGGTTTCTTTCAGATTGGATGTCACCTCATGATCGATGAGTAAATCAGGCAATAATGACTCAGTATTTTCTTCCATGGCAAGTTGGTTTAGTTATCTAAATAAAAGAAAAAAAATTGAAATAACAAAGGAAGAAGATCAGGTTTGCTTTTAAATTACTTTTCTTTCATTCCCCGTGCTTGAAATAAAACAAACTTCCAGTTAAAATAACTCAATAAGCTCTTGCAAACAAAACACGCTGGATGCTGGGTTTTCCCGTTAATATGCATTTGCCTGTTTCTTTCGGATTATCCAGCGGAATGCATCGTATAGTGGCTTTTGTTTTTTCTTTGATTGCATCTTCTGTTTCTGCGGTTCCGTCCCAATGGGCGGAAATAAAACCACCTTTTTCATCGAGCAATTTTACAAAATCATCCCAGTTATCAGTTTTGGTGATATGTTGTTCCCGGTAAGCAAGTGCCTTATTATACATCTGCTCGTGTATTTCGTCAAGCAGTTTTACAATGGCGGTTGATAATCCATCCATGCTCATATTTTTCTTTTCTTTTGTATCACGACGCGCCACTTCAACAGTATTGTTTTCGAGGTCGCGCAAACCCAAAGCAATGCGTATGGGCACTCCTTTCATTTCATATTCAGCAAATTTCCATCCCGGGCGGGTATTATCATTATTATCGAATTTTACTGTTACTCCTGCATTCTTCAACTGAGTGGTCAGCTCCTTTCCTTTTGCATCCAGCAAATCTTTTTTCTCATCGCCCTTATAAATTGGAACGATCACTACCTGTATGGGAGCGATGCGCGGAGGCAATATCAGTCCATCGTCATCACTATGTGCCATCACGAGAGCGCCAACCAAACGGGTACTAACTCCCCAACTAGTGGCCCAAACATAATCGAGTTTATTATCCTTGTCTGAAAATTTTACGTCGAATGCTTTTGCAAAATTCTGCCCCAAAAAATGTGAAGTACCGGCCTGTAAAGCTTTCCCGTCCTGCATCAGCGCTTCAATACAATAAGTATCAATAGCGCCGGCAAAACGTTCACTGGCTGTTTTTACACCTTTGATCACAGGCATTGCCATATAATTTTCTGCAAATTCGGCATAGATATTCAGCATTTGAATGGTTTCCGCAATTGCCTCCTCTGCATTAGCATGCGCCGTATGTCCTTCCTGCCATAAAAATTCCGAAGTGCGTAAAAACAAGCGGGTGCGCATTTCCCATCTCACCACATTCGCCCACTGGTTAACAAGCAATGGAAGATCGCGGTAAGATTGTATCCATGTTTTATAGGTACTCCAGATAATTGTTTCACTTGTTGGACGAACGATCAGTTCTTCCTCGAGTTTCGCTTCGGGATCAACGATCAGTCCTTCTCCATCCGGATCTTTCTTTAAACGGTAATGTGTTACCACGGCGCATTCCTTGGCAAATCCTTCCACGTGTGCCGCTTCCCTGCTCAAAAAACTTTTCGGAATAAACAGCGGGAAATAAGCATTCACGTGACCGGTATCCTTAAACATTTTATCCAGCTGATCCCGCATTTTTTCCCATAATGTAAATCCATAGGGTTTTATTACCATGCAACCTCTGACAGCTGAATAATCAGCGAGGCTGCCTTTAATAACCAGGTCATTGTACCACTGCGAATAATCTTCCTGCCTGCTTGTGATTTCTTTGCTCATATCATCATTAAATTTCTCTGTAAATCAATTATAAGAATTTGTTAAACCCCGATTGCCAAACAACGAATATTTGCCTTTAAAGGTCATTATTTATTGTAACTTTGTAAAGAAGCGCAAAAGTAGTAACTTCAAGTGAAAACATTAAAGCTTTAGCCATGAAACGTATATACCTTCCCCTAATTCTTGCAGCCATCGCTTTTTCAAGTTGTTCTGTATATAAAAACAACCAGACTCCCGATGATGTATATTATTCGCCCGGAGTTTCCAGGGAAGATGAAAACGCATCCCCTTCAAACAATAATAGCAATAATGAGTATTACTCTTCTGCCAATGATCAGTATGTGCATATGCGCGTACAAAATCCGGACAGATGGTCTTATTTTGACGACTATAACAGTGATTATTATGGGGCATATTCACCCATGAGCTACGGCCCTTATTATGGTGGCGGCATCGGTTATGGATATACTCCCTGGATAGGTTTCAGCTACTGGGGGCCAATGAGTTTCTGGAACAGCTATTATACCTGGAACAGTTTTTTTAATCCTTATTATGGCGGAGTAATTATTGTAAATCCGAAAATCAGTTCTTCCACCTCCTATACGCATTTGAGAACGTTTAACCCTTCCAGTTATATGAACACAAATAAATATAACCGGAGCAATGTAAGAACGAATTCTAATGTTTCAACTTATTCTTATTCGCAAACAATCCGCAGTAATTATTATAATCCATCCAATAATGCTGCATCAAGACCGACATATAACAGACCTTCAAGCAATAATTCCCAACCAGTAAGAAATGTTAGTCCTTCATTCAATGGTGGAGGCGGTGGTGGTGGAAGAATCAGCGGCGGAGGTGGTGGTGGCGGAGGAATCAGTCGCCCGCACAGATAGATAATAAATAAGATGTTCAATATATTTTACTCAATAATAAGGAGGAAGGAATTTGGTGAACCTGGATCCCTCCTCCTTTTTTTAATACCATTCAGAAAGTAACGACCTGCCTTTGTTTAAATAAACTACGGCAGGCAAATAGGAATGATATGAAGTATTTCTTTTTTCTTTTCTGCATTATCCTTTCACTACAATTATCAGCACAGATACCCGAGGACGCATTGCGGGTATCCTGGGTAGCGCCTAGTGGCACTGCGAGACAACAGGCTATCGGTGGAGCCATGGGATCATTGGGTGGTGAAATAACCTCCGCATTTGTAAACCCGGCAGGTATTGGCTTTTATAAAACCAGTGAAGTGGTTTTTAGCCCGGGTTTTCGTTTTCAAACAGATAAATCTGATTATCGGGGTACAAATACAAAGGGCACCAGTGCCAGTAATTTTAATATCGGCGCCTCGGGATTTGTATTCGGGATACCTGGACCTTCTGATAGGCATATTACCATTAGCCTTGCAGTAAACCGCACCGCTAATTTTGGTGGCAACACGGTTTACAAAGGACAAAACAATTATAGCTCCTTTTCTGAACAATATGCCGAAGAGTATGCCAATTCAAATCTTTCAATTAATGATGCTATCAATAGTCAGCAGCTTTCTTATGGAACACGCATGGCGCTTTATACTTACCTGGTAGACACTGCGACCATCGGGGGTGTTCTCCAGGTAATTGGTCAACCCCAAAAAGTATTGAACGGAAACGGAATACTTAACCAATCGAATAGTATCAGCACTAAGGGTGGTATAACAGAAATTGCATTGGGATTGGCACAAAATACCCGAGATAAATGGTTGGTCGGTATCACGATCGGTGTTCCGATTGTAAATTATACGCGAAATACAACTTTTACAGAAACCGATGCCAGCGGGAATACGAACAATGATTTTGCTACTTCAACCTATCAGGAGACCTATACTTCAAAAGGAGCAGGTGTGAATATAAAACTGGGAGGTATTTTTATTCCGAGTAGTTCCTGGCGTATTGGCCTCGCCGTTCATACTGCTTCTTTCTATGTTTTAACGGATGATGTCAGCGCTTCTATGAGAACAAATACTGAAAATTATGCACCGGAAACTTCTATTACCTCGAAAGATTTAGATCAGGGATCCTCAAGTAGTGTAAAATATCAATTGTCTTCACCATGGAGATTTATCGCGAGTGGTTCTTATTTATTTGGCGGAGGCGTAGCCAATGTAAAAAAGCAAAAAGGATTTATAACAGCAGATATTGAATATGTAACCACGCGGACCTCTCGTTTCAGTTCACCGAAAGATGATAATGGATATGATATTTATGATAATAGTTATTTTGACGCCGTGAACAAAATTGTAAAAAGCTATTATAAAAATAATTTGAATTTCCGCGTTGGTGGTGAACTTAAACTCAATACATTCGCTGCGAGAGCAGGCGTTTCTTATTCAACAAATCCTTATAAAGAAAGTGATCTGAAGGCCGACCGCCTTTATATCAGTGGCGGAGTTGGCTACAGGAATAAAGGCATATTTGTAGACCTTACTTATGTACAGGGTTTTACCAAGGATATCAATTTCCCATATCGCCTCGCTGATAAAAGCAATACTTACGCAGTTGTGAAACAATCATCGGGTACGGCGTTGCTTACAGTGGGATTTAAGTTTTAGTCTGAACCGGGATTTTAAACGATTTTTCTGATTAGACTGAATCTATAAAGATTTTCGTTCAGAAAAATCGTTTAAAATCCCGGTTCAGACATGATTCAAAAAATCCCTGAACCAATAACCTGAATTTTTGATCGTGCGCAATTGCGTTTTAAAATCAACATGGATCAAACCGAAACGGGCTGTATATCCTTCCGACCATTCAAAATTATCCATCAATGTCCATGCGAAATAACCTGAAATATTCATCCCCTCCTTCCTGGCTTTCAGAACCGACCGGATATGATTTTGAAAATAATCTATGCGTTGATCGTCTTTTATTTCACCGTCAACCAGCTTATCTTTAAAAGCTGCTCCGTTTTCAGTAATAATAATCTCTTTCACCCCTTCGTATGACCAGAACCGTTTGATAACACGGTAAAAACTTTCCGGGTTTATTTCCCAACCCATCGCGGTGTGAGGAACTTTCCGGGTAACGGCTTTCACTTCAACAGCCTGCACTATCGGAATAAAAGAATTATATTTTATCACTACCGGAAAATAATATTGCAGCCCGATAAAATCAAAATCAAAATGCATTCTTTTTGTATACTTCCAGCTTTTATTAAATAATTCCAGTTTCTCCAGGAATTTAAAATCATCTCTTGGATAACCCAGTCCCAATGCAGGTTCAATAAAAAGCCGGTTCAACAAAATATCCACGCGGTTGGCAGCCAGTATATCTGTTTCTTTATCAGAAAAAGGAATTACTTCAGAGCATGAAAATGTAGTTCCGATATTTGCCCGCGGCACGAGAGCGCGGATAATGCGCCCACCCTCTGCCTGCGCAAGTGCAGCATTATGAATGGCAGGTAGAAAATTATTTAATCCCCTTTTTCCCGGAGCATGTTTACCAAGCATATAACCCAATGAAGTAAATCCAAATGGTTCATTTAATACAATCCAGTTCTTTACCTTACTGCCGAATTCTTCTGCACAACAGGAAGCAAACCGACTGAACCATTTTAAAAACAAGTGGCTTGTCCATCCACCCTCCTTGTCCAATGCTGCAGGCATATCCCAGTGATATAAAGTGATATAAGGAATTAGATCAAGTTTAAGACATTCATCGATCACACGATGATAAAAAGCAATTCCTTCTTTATTTACTTTTCCGGTTCCTTCAGGTAAGATGCGCGCCCATGAAATGGAGAAACGAAAAATTTTGAATCCAAGCGCTTTCACCAATAACAGATCGTCTTTATACCTATGAAAAAAATCACAGGCAATATATGGCTTATGTGCGCTTTTTATTTTTCCACTGCGCCTGGAAAATGTATCCCAGATAGATAATCCTTTGCCATAACTGTTATGGGCACCTTCATTTTGTGCTGCAGCGATCACAATGCCCCATTGGAAATCATCTCCAAACCCTGTTGCTGATAATTTTTGCGGATGATCTTTCACTAATTGGTAATTATCATGCAAATTTTGCAGGAAACTATGTTAAGGCAACATTAAGATTTGATTATTTTTTTCCGAGGAGTTGACAGTTGGCAGATGACAGTTCTCAAAGTAAATTGCATAACAAAAATACCAACTATCAACTATCAACTATCAACTCTTTCAAAACATCAGCTGGATTCATCCATTTAACAGAATGATCCTTTCTGAACCAGGTAATTTGCCGTTTGGCATATTGACGCGTATTCTTCCTGATCAGTTCAACAGCTTCTTCGTAAGATGTTTTTCCATCGAGCCAATCGAATAGCTCCGTATAACCAACGGTCCTGAGTGAATTTAAATGACGATAAGCCAGCAATTCTTTCACTTCATTGACAAGCCCCTGTTCCATCATTGCCTGTACACGCATATCAATATTCCGATGCAATTGATCTTTGGGTAATTGAAGTCCAATCTGAATGATATCGAATGGTCGTTTTCGCTGAACCTTTTTCCGGTACGACAGTATTGAATTGCCGGTAGCCAGCTTTACTTCCAAAGCACGGACAAGTCTTTGCGGATTTAGTATTTCCCCGGATGCGTAAAATAATGGGTCTTGTTCTTTGATTTGCTCCTGTAACCATTTGATGCCGTTCTTTTCGTAGGCTAACTGAATTTCGTTTCTTGCTTTCATCGATACCGGTGGCATATCATCCAACCCTTCACAAAATGCTTTGATATATAAGCCGGTACCCCCAACCATGATCAGCACATCTTTTTCTTTGAAAATTTCATCTGCCCATTGCAACGCCAATTGTTCAAACTGAGCGGCATTCATTTCATCTGTTACTGAATGAGAATTGATAAAATAATGTGGAATCGTTTGCAGTTCGACTGCGGAAGGTTTTGCAACACCGATATTCAGTTCTTTGAAACACTGACGCGAATCTGCCGAAATGATAGATGTGTGAAAATATTGCGCCAGCTGAAGCGCAATTGCTGTTTTACCCGCTGCCGTCGGGCCCAGCACGATTATGACTTTTTTATTTTTCAATTGCATGAGCTTGTAAAGAGCCCGATGTTAATAAGGGACAAGAATCAGGGAACAAGGAACAAGGATTAAAATCCAAGACCCAAAATCCAATGTCAATGTCCAAAATTCAAAAATTAAATTTTGTACCTGGTTTTAAAAGTTCAGATTGGATATTGGACATTGGGTCTTGGATTTTAATCCTTGAACCTTGAACCCTTGTTCCTTGTCCCCTGATTCTTTTTCATAATTCTTCTTCACCGGATTCTTCTGTCTCTCCTTCCGGTTCTCCTGTTTCTTCCGGAGCAACATCCTCACCTTCACTGCTTTTTTCCACGAATCCTTCGATACCTTTCAAATCATATTTCTCTTCCACTTCAGCCAGTTTATCACCAATCAATCCCCTTGTACCATATTGTGAAGGAGCAATTCCTTCCGATTTTATAACCGCAGGATAATCGAGTTTTCCATTTTCTTCTTTCGACACGTTGATAAGCTCAACTAAATACGACCAGTTTTTCACAAAATCATACACGTAAACGAATTTCTGGTTTGGATCACGGATTTGAGAGCCAATTGGAGTATCGTTCATCAGAAGAGGTTCTACTTTATATTGCTTGTCATATTTTTCCAGGCTGATTTCACGTCCGCGCGCCCAGTTATCATTACTCCTGTAAAAAGTTGCCTGGTGCTTATTATCAAACTCATAGGCGCGCAAAATGCCATGATGTAATTGCAGGAATGTTTGTGTATGCTTCACTACTACATCTCTGTAAATGCTATCATCCTCTTCATAATATACCCTGAACTTCAAAACTGCCATAATAACTGTTTGTTAGAATTATTTATTCCTGATATTCAAAAATACTACAAATACTTTTATCAAATTTTTAGCCGATTTTTATACTAAAAGATAAGTTATAAGTTCTATTTCAAGGGTTTAAGGTTGTATTCTGCTGCTTTCTCCAACATATACGCATATGCGGCATCATAAGAATTTTCAATTTCTCCATCCAGTATGGCTTCCCGAATCGCATTTTTAATATTCCCGACTTCCTTACATGGTTTCAATCCGAAAGCCGACATGATCATTTCGCCTGTTATCGGCGGCTGCCAGTTGCGGATATTGTCTTTTTCCTCCACTTCTCTCAATCTCCTGCGCACCAGCTCAAAATTTTCAAGATAACGCTTCACCTTCTGTTTATTTTTGGATGTGATATCCGCTTCACACAAAATCATCAGCGCGTCGATATCATCGCCTGCATCGAACAACAACCTTCGTATAGCCGAGTCTGTTATATTTTCTTTTGTCAGGCTGATCGGGCGTAAATGTAATTCAACCATCTTTCTGACGAATCGCATTTTTTCATTCAAAGGCAATTTTAGTTTGTCGAATATTTTCGGCACCATCCTTCCGCCTACTACTTCATGTCCGTGAAATGTCCAGCCATGCCCCTGTTCGAATTTTTTTGTCGGAGGTTTGCCGATATCGTGCAATACGGCCGCCCAGCGCAACCAAAGGTCTTTTGTATTTGCAGCAATATTATCCAATACCTGCAGGGTATGATAAAAATTATCCTTATGGCCCAGTCCATCGATATATTCTGCTCCCGCGAGGTCCACCATTTTTGGAAAAATGATATGTAGCAACCCTGTTCTGTACAACATATCAAAACCAATAGAAGGTTTTTCCGCGAGGATGATCTTATTCAGTTCATCGGTTATCCGTTCCTGTGATACAATGCGGATGCGGTGTGCATCGTCAGTAATTGCCTGGAAAGTTTTCGGTTCAATTGAAAAGTTCAGCTGTGTGGCGAAGCGAATGGCACGCAGCATGCGCAATGGATCGTCGCTGAAAGTTTGCAATGGATCCAGGGGTGTCTGAATCAATTTTTTTTCAAGATCTTTCATTCCATTGAAAGGATCGATCAATTTACCATAATCTGCTTCATTCAGGCTAATCGCGAGCGCATTGATCGTGAAGTCACGCCGGTGCTGGTCATCCTCCAAAGTTCCTGGAAGCACTTCAGGATTGCGTGAATGATAACGATAACTTTCTTTGCGTGCGCCGACGAATTCAATTTCGAAAGCCTCCCCCCAACCCCCTCCGGTGGAGGGGGAGTTATTAGTAAGTCCCTGCGTTTTATTGAGTCCGTCTTCTTTAAGGAAGTTACTATTATCTCCCCCTCCACCGGAGGGGGTTGGGGGGAGGCTAAAATTCAATTTGATCTGTGCAGTCCCGAAATTTTTAAAAATAGCGATATAAGGTCTCGGCAGAAATCTGTCAGCTACTTTATTTGCCAATTCAATGCCATCCCCCACACATACAATATCCGCGTCTTTAGTCGACCGTCCCAGGATTTTATCGCGTACAAAACCACCGATCACATAGCATGGTATATTCATCTCCTGCGCAACATGAGCGATTTTTTTAAATACAAATAATTCTTTTTCCGTGCAATTGATTTCCATGGTGAGCAAAGTTAAGAAGGAAGAGATTAAGGAGAGGTCTTAAAGAGAATCGCTGAAAAACATTCAATAATCAATATTCAACACTCAATATTCAAGTATAATCCTGAGCTGAACGATTATCGGGTTTAGGAATTGAATATTGAGTGTAGGATT
>Ga0137407_10000629_pt1 | contig 23508 bp, 25 predicted proteins | sample CZOMad2_2_16fung_FD_108410 | JGI IMG/M metagenome (GOLD analysis project Ga0137407, IMG submission 108410) | Vadose zone soil fungal communities from Angelo Coast Range Reserve, California, USA - CZOMad2_2_16fungal (Illumina Assembly) | ecosystem: Environmental > Terrestrial > Soil > Vadose... | reverse complement strand
GTACACCGAGCGGTGGCATCACCAGATGCAGATCCGCGATGCCGTGAAAGCCCCGCATCTGTTCGCGGACCGCTGGCTCCGTCCGCTGCTCGACCTCTCCGTCCGCGCCCTGCCGCCGGCCTACGCGGAGACCGAGGCGCCGGAGGGCACCACGGTGACGCTCGCTGTGACGGCGGAGTCCCGGATGGCCTGGACCCTGGTGCGGGAGGGGGGCGGCTGGAGCCTGTATGGCGGCGAGCCCCAGCCTCCGGCGGCTGCGGGGACGACGGTGACCGCCGGCCCCGCCACCGTCTGGCGCCTCTTCTACAATGCCTTGTCCCGGACGGCAGCGCCGGCGGTGATCACCGTCTCCGGTGAGACGCGGCTCGCCGAGCCGCTCCTCCTGGCCCGCTCGGTCATGGTGTGAAGCGGTCTACGGCTCCTTCGGTACGAACTTCATCGCCGCCGAGTTCATGCAGTACCGCTGGCCGGTCGGCTTGGGGCCGTCGTCGAAGACGTGGCCCAGGTGGGCGTCGCAGCGGCTGCACAGGGTCTCGGTCCGCCGCATGAAGAAGCTGCGGTCCTCCTTGTCGGTCACCGCCTCGGGATCGATCGGCTGCCAGAAGCTCGGCCAGCCGGTGCCGGAGTCGTACTTGGCCTCCGAGGAGAAGAGCGGCTGGCCGCAGCAGACGCAGAGATAGGTGCCGGCCTTCTTGTTGTCGAAGTACTCGTTGCGAAAGGCGGGCTCGGTGCCGTGCTGCCGGGCCACCTTGTACTGCTCGGGGGTGAGCTGGGCCCGCCACTCGGCGTCGCTCTTGACCACCTTCTCGTGGGTCGTGGTTTTGGTTTCGCTCATCATTCCCTTCCTTTCCTACTTCGTGGGCTCGAACTTCAGGGCCGCCGAGTTCATGCAATAGCGCAGGCCGGTGGGTTGCGGGCCGTCGTCGAAGACGTGGCCCAGGTGGCCGCCGCAGCGGCTGCACAGTACCTCGGTGCGCTCCACCCCCAGGGTGCGGTCGGTCTTGGTGATCACGCTCTTGGGCGAGAACGGCCGCCAGAAGCTCGGCCAGCCGGTGCCGGATTCGAACTTGGTGTCCGAGCTGAAGAGCAGCTGGCCGCAGGCGGCGCAGCGGTAGACCCCCTTGGTATGGTTGTAGGCCAGGGCGCCGGTCCCCGCCGGCTCGGTCCCCGCCTGACGCAGGATGTGGTACTGCGCGGGGGTGAGGAGCTTTTTCCATTCCTCTTCGCTCTTCACCACCTTGTCGGTATAGACGGTCAACGGTCCCGGGGCGGCCGCCGAAGGGGCGGTCGCGGTGGAAGGTGCGGCCGGCGGGGCGGCGGTAGTATTGCCGGCAGAGAGAGCGGCGGCGGCCAGGGCCACCAGGGCCAGGACGGTCACCGCGAGCCAGATCGTGCGTTTCATCGTGTCGTTTCTCCTTTCGTGCTCCGCTGCATGGTACGGGCGCGGGCGCCTGCCGGATCAACCGGCTCCGCCCTCTTCGGGGAGCCCCGCCAGGCGCCTGAAGGAGGCGCGCACCGCCTCGGGCGTCCGGGAGGGGCGGCCGGTGGCGCGTTCCACCCAGATGTGGTCGGTCGCCCCGGTCGCCAGGAGATCGTCGCCCTTCCAGACTTCATAGGCGAAGCGCACCCCGCGGCTCAGCAGGCGCTCCCCCCAGCTGACCACCCGGACGGTGTCGCCGTAGCGGGCCGGTTGCCGGTAGCGCACCTCCACCCCGGTCACCATGAGGAAATAGCCCATCGCTTCAATGTCCGCATAGCGGAACCCGGAGAGGGCGCAGAGCCGGGTGCGCGCCAGCTCGAACCAGACGACGTAGTTGGCGTGGTGGACCACCCCCATCTGGTCGGTCTCCGCGTAGCGGACCTCGATCTCCGTGTCACAACGTACCGGCTCGCTCAACTGTTCCTCCTGCTGTACCGCAGCACCATCCAGAGGATCTTATAGCCGGCGAGGAGCGTCCCCTTGACGGTGCCGGTGATTTTCGACACCCCGACCCGGCGGCGGTAGCGGACCGGCACCTCGGCCACCCGCAGGCCGTGGCGCAGGGCCTTGACCTGCATCTCCGCCGTCCAGCCGAAATCGGGGTCCGACATGCCGAGCCGCTCCAGGGCCTCCCAGCGGGCGGCGCGGAAGGGGCCCAAATCGGTGTAGCGGTGGCCGTAGAGGAGCCTTATGAGCAGGCAGGCCACCAGGTTGCCGGCCCGCGCCTGGGGGAGGAGGGCGCCCGGTTCGTGCTCCCCCAGGACCCGCGAGCCGATCACCAGGTCGGCGGTGCCGGCGAGGAGGGGGGCGACGAGGAGCGGCAGCTCGTCGGGGTGGTCCGAGTAGTCGGCGTCGACGAAGGCGACGATCTCGGGCGGGTCGTTGGCGCGCAGCCAGGCGAGGCCGGCGAGGCAGGCGCTGCCGTAGCCACGGCGGGTGGCGGGGACCACCACCGCCCCCCCCTCCCGCGCCACCCGGGCCGTGCCGTCGGAAGAGCCGTTGTCGGCCACCACCACCCGGCGCACCGGCGGGCGCGGAAGGTCGGCCAGCACCAGCGGCAGGGAGGCCTCCTCGTTCAAGGCCGGGATGACGACGTCGATACTGGGGGAGGGCACGGCGTTGGACACCGGCGGATTTTATGCCATGCTCTGCCGGCGGACCCGCCTGCCGCGGCGCCGCCTCCTCGACAACCGATGCCCCTGGAGCGATTCGCGATGCGTTCTTCCTGCAAAACCCCGATCCTGTTCCTCCTGGCTGTGATGGCCGCGATGGCCGCTCCGGCCTGGCCGGCGACCGCCCCGACTCCCGCCGCTCCCACCGCCGGCCCGCACCGGGTCGAGCTGACGGGGGCCGACGGCAAGCCCTTCCCCTATACCGTCGAGATCCCCGCCGACTGGCAGATCAAGCCCGCCCCGGAGCTCAAGGGGGCCTGGCTGCTCCCCGCCGGGGCCGATCCGCAGCGGGAGCCGCGCGCCATCCTCGTCCGGGCCAGCCCGGCCGACCTCCACGATCCCGAGGCCACCGTGCGCACGATCCAGGAGAACGACAAGCAGGACGACACCTGGTCGGCGCCGCTCGTCGCCGTGCGCGAGGTGGGTGGGGTGCGCGGCGTGCTCGTCCAGATGAACAGCGGCCAGGGGACCCAGGCGCGGAGCGCCCTGACCCTCAAGCTGCCGCTGGGGACGACGAGCGTCGACCTCATGGCTTCGGTGCCGCAGGTCCTCTTCCCAACCCTGCGCTTAGGCTACGAGAAGATCCTCTTCTCCGTCCGTCCGGCCGGGAAGTAGGGGAGGGCCGGCATGCCCCTCCATCCCTACCAGGGCCGCCTGCCGCAGCTCGGGGCGCGGGTCTGGCTCGCCCCGGGCGCTCACCTGATCGGCGACGTCACGGTGGGCGACGACGTCTCCTTCTGGTACCACACGGTGGCGCGGGGCGACGTCAACACGATCCGCATCGGGGCGGGAACCAACATCCAGGACGGCTCGGTCCTCCACGTCACCCACATCCGGCACCCGCTGGTGATCGGCGCCGGGGTGACGGTGGGGCACCAGGCGGTCGTCCACGGCTGCACGATCGAGGACGGCGCCCTCATCGGCATCGGCGCCCGGGTGCTCGACGGCGCGGTGGTCGAGGCCGGCGCGCAGGTGGGAGCGGGGGCGGTGGTGGCGCCGGGGCACCGGGTCCCGGCGGGGCACCTGGTGCTGGGGATTCCGGCCCGGGTGGCCCGGCCGCTCACCGAGGAGGAGATCCAGCGGATCGCCGACACCCGGGACCGCTACATCGCTTTGAAGGACCATTACCGGGAGGCGGAGACGACATGACGGAGCCGGCGGAGAGCAGCCTGAAGCGCCGTGGGGCGGGGACCCTGGCGGCGGAGGACGTCGGTTCGCGGGTCCTCCTGAAGGCCTGGGTGCAGAAGCGGCGCGACCACGGGGGGGTGATCTTCCTGGACCTAAGGGACCGCAGCGGCCTCGCCCAGGTGGTGGTCCACCCCGACGACCAGCCGGCGGCGGCCGAGGCCCTGGGACCGGCGCGGGTCGAGTGGGTGGTCGAGGTGGAGGGCCGGGTGGTGGCCCGCGCGCCCGAGAACGTCAACCCCGGGCTCGCGACCGGCGCCCTGGAGGTGCAGGCCGAGGGAGGAGCGATCCTCGCCCGCTCCGAGCCGCTCCCCTTCTCCCTCGACGCCAAGGCCGAGGCCGCCGAGGAGACCCGCCTGCGCTACCGCTACCTCGACCTGCGGAGAAACGAGCTGCTGCGCAACTTCGTGCTCCGCGACCAGGTGGTGCTCGGGGTGCGCAACTACTTCCACGAGCGCAGCTTCCTCGACGTCGAGACGCCGATCCTCACCCGCTCGACGCCGGAGGGGGCGCGCGACTACCTGGTCCCCTCGCGGGTGCGCCGCGGCAGCTTCTACGCCCTGCCGCAGTCGCCCCAGCTGTTCAAGCAGATCCTCATGGTCGCGGGCTTCGAGCGCTACGTCCAGATCGCCCGCTGCTTCCGGGACGAGGACCTGCGGGCCGACCGCCAGCCCGAGTTCACCCAGGTGGACGTCGAGATGTCCTTCCCCGACGAGGAGGAGGTCTACGACCTGATCGAAGGGCTCTTCGCGCGGATCTTCCCCCTCGCCGGGATCACGCCGCCCGCCCGCTTCCCGCGCCTGACCTACGCCGAAGCCATGGCGCGCTACGGCAGCGACCGCCCCGACCTGCGCTTCGGCCTGCCGATCGTCGACCTCTCCGCCCGGCTGGGGGAGAGCGGCTTTCGTGGCTTCAAGGAGACGGTGGCGGCGGGCGGGGTGGTGCGCGGGTTCACCGTATCCGGTGCGGCGGAGGCGAGCCGCAAGGAGGTCGACGGCTGGGCCGAGATCGGCCGCCGGTTCGGGGCGGCCGGGGTCCTCACCCTGCGCCGGAAGGGGGGCGAAACGGTCTTCCAGGTGAAGAACGCGCTGACTCCCGCCGAGATGGAGGGGGCGGCCGCGGATCTGGGGCTGGAGGAGGGGGGCCTGGCGCTCCTCGTCGCCGCGCCGGCCAAGATCGCCGCCGCCGCCTTAGGCGCTCTCCGTCTGGAGCTTGCCCGGCAGTATCACCTGATCCCCGAGGGGCGGCACGAGTTCCTCTGGGTGACCGGCTTCCCGCTCGTCGAATGGAACGAGGACGAGAAGCGCTGGGACTCCACGCACCACCCCTTCACCAGCGCCGACCCGCGTGACCTCGAGCGCCTGGAGAGCGACCCCGGCTCGGTCCGCGCCCGCGCCTACGACGTGGTGCTGAACGGCACCGAGCTGGGAGGCGGCTCGATTCGTATCCACGAGCCGGAGATGCAGAGCCGCATCTTCCGGCTTCTGGGCATCGGCGCCGAGGAGGCCCAGTCCCGCTTCGGCTTCTTCCTGGAGGCCCTGCGCTACGGCGCGCCGCCGCACGGCGGCATCGCCCTCGGGGTCGACCGGCTGATCATGCTGATGGCCGGCGCGCCCTCGATCCGCGACGTCATCGCCTTCCCCAAGACCGCCTCGGCGACCGACCTGATGACCGAGGCCCCCTCGGAGGTCGATCCGCGCCAGCTCGCCCAGCTGGGGATCGGGGTGGCGGAGGAGGGGAAGAAGGGGGGGTAGGGCCGGCTGCGGAGGGTGGCTGCGGCCCCGTTCCAGGAGCGGCATCCTCACCGAACGGTACGGCGCCTCCTACCAGCGTCCCTCCCCCCTGGGCGGGCGGGAGGGCGGGGATGGGGGGAGGACAGGAGGGGGGTGGGACCGGGAGGCTGCCCGTCGGAAAGGCCCCTCACCCCCGGCTCCTCTCCCGGCCCGCCCTCCCACACCTCCGGGAGAGGGGAGCGGAGCGCGTAGGGGGCGATAAGGCTTTTCGCGTTCTGGAGCGGGAGCGACATCTCCGAAGGGGGAACCTCCCCTCTGCACGGCACTGGACCTGACCCTGCACACGGCCTCTGCGTACAGGCGCGCGGTCATCGCGTGCAGGCACACGGTGATCGTGTACAGGCGCGCGGACCTTGCGTACAGGCGCGCAGTCTCTGCGCCCCTGTACACGGTCATGGCGTGCAGGCGCACAGGCATCGCGTGCAGGTGCACGGTCCTTGCGTCCCTGCGCGGGGTCATCGCGTACAGGCGCGCGGTGATGGCGTGCCTGCACGCAGACACCGCGTACGGGCGCGCGATCGTCGCGTGCAGGTGCGCGGTCTCTGCGTGCAGGTGCGCGGTCACTGCGTGCAGGCACACACGGGCGCCGCACCCCCCGAGAGAGCTGGATCGGGGCGTCGGGGTTCTGCCCGGTGCTGCGGACCGCCCCCCTCCTTTCCTCCCCCCTGACCCAACCCGCCCCCGCCCAGGGGGGAGGGACACTCGTAGGAGGCGTCCGTGGCCTGCACGCCCGGCATAGCCATTCTGGTCACCATTAACCTAAAACGACGAAGGGTCTCGCTGGGAGCGCCGGCGTCCCGCCGGCTTATTCTTCTCGGCCCGGCCGGCGGGACGCCGGCGCTCCCAGCGAGAAATGCCACGGTTTTCAGCCGGGTGGAGATAGACTGTCCGCGAAACATGTCCCAGGCACAACGCAGAGGCGGTGAAACCATCGGACCCGGCCACGGCAGGGCCTTCGTAGAGACGCCCAGCCGCTACCACGGACCTCCCCGGAACCACCGCCGCCAGGGCGTCTCCGCAGGCCCGAGACGCCTGGGGTCCTGGCGGCGTTGGAGACGCCCTGGCGTTCGGGATCACGGAAAGGCCGGTGGTAACGGCTGGGCGTCTCTACCCGAACCCGAGCGGCGATGTCTACCTTGGAACCGGCCCTGACCGTGCCCACCCTCCACCGCCTCGCCCTCCGCCATCCCGACGGCGAGACCCCGGTCCTCGTCGGCGAGGGGGCGCTCGACCATGCCCGGGAGGAGCTGTCCGCCTGGCTCGCCGGCCGGACCGTCTTCCTGGTCTCGACGCCGCGGGTCCTCGGGCTCCACGGCCACCGGCTGGACGCCCTCCAGGCCGCCGCGGCGCGCTGGGTGGTTTTGGGGGTGGAGGAGGGGGAGCTGGCGAAGACGGTGGCCTCGGCCGAACGGCTGTGGAACGCCATGCTGGCGGCGGGGGGCAAGCGCGACAGCCGGGTCCTCGCCTTCGGCGGCGGGAGCGTCGGCGACCTGGCGGGGTTCGCCGCCGGCTGCTTCCTGCGCGGTATCGAATTCGTCCAGCTCCCCTCGACCCTCCTCGCCCAGGTGGACGCCGCGATCGGCGGCAAGACCGGGGTCGACCTGCCGGGGGGGAAGAACACGGTCGGCCTCTTCCATCATCCCTTCCAGGTGGTCTGCGACACCGCGCTCCTTCCCACCCTACCGCGCGGCGAGCTGCGCTCCGGCCTGGTCGAGGTGGTGAAGATGGCGGCGCTCCTCGATCCGCCCCTCCTCGCCCGGGTGGAGGCGGAGCTCGACACCCTCCTCGCCGGCGACCCTGAGGCCCTGGGGCCGGTGGTGGCCGCCGCGGCGGCGGCGAAGATCGGGGTCGTCCTCCGCGATCCGACCGAGCAGGGGGACCGGCGGCTCTTGAACTTCGGGCATACCCTGGGACACGCCCTGGAGACCGCCGGCGGCTATGCCGGGCTGCGGCATGGCGAGGCGGTCGCCTACGGTCTCCTCTTCGCCCTCCGCCTCGCCGCCCGCCGCGGCCTGGCGGCCGATCTGGCGCCGCGCCTCCTCGCCCTCCTCTCCCGTTTCGACCTGCCGCCGCTCCCGGTGGTCGACCCCGAGGCGCTCCTCGGCCATATGGCGCGCGACAAGAAGGCGCGTGAGGGCGGGCTCGTCTGGGTGCTCCCCGCCGCCCTGGGCGAGGGCCGGATGGTCGACGGCATCGGGCGGGAGGAGGTGGTCTCGGAGCTCGGCCGCTTCCTCGCCGATCCCTTCGGCGTACCGCCTTGAGCAGTCCATCAGTTATACTTCTCCCTATCAGAGAATAGGTGGCGCCGACCCGCACGGCATGACATGACTCCTCGCCGAAGCATCCTCCGCCGTATCAAGCTGCGGTATGTGCTGTTCATTGCGCTCCTGCTGTCCGGCATCATCCCGTTCACGCTCAGCAGCCTGGTCCTCATCGTGCGGGATCAGGAGATCCTGGAGAGCAAGGAAGGGGAGACGCTGATCGCCGAGGCGGGGACGCTGTCGCGCGAGATCAACGACTCTCTGGTCGCGGTGCGCGGCCACCTCACCCAGCTGGGGAGCGGGGTCCTCCTGCCGCCCGGTCCGTCCGTGCCGGCCGATCGCCTGCACGAGCCCTGGGTGGCGGAGTCGCTGCGGCAGTTCCAGCGCGACAACCCCGACCTCCGGGCTCTGCGCCTCCTCGACACCTCGGGGGCCGGCCTCTCCGCGGCCCAGCTGGACGCCCCGACCGAAACGGCGATGAGCGCCGCCTTCGAGCAGGCGCGCGGCGCCAAGGCTCCCGCCTACCGCCTGGTCGCCTCCGCCAAGGGCGAGCCGCTCGCCATCCTGGCGGTGCCGGTGGTCCGCGCGGGCGCGGTGCAGATCATCGTCCAGGCCCTCCTGCCCTTCCGGGCGGTCGAGGCGGCCCTCGCCGGGATCGGCAAGGGGGTCGGGGCCTTCCTCGTCGACCGCCAGGGCCAGCTGCTGTGGTCGAACAGCGCCAGCCCCGCTGTGCAGCAGGCCCTCCTGCAGTCGGAAGTCGTCCGTTCCTTCGTCAAGCTGCCCACGTCCATGACCCTCCAGTACTACGCCGACGCCGCCGGCCGGCGCCAGAAGATGCTGGCGCAGGTCTCCGCCGTCCCCGAAAGCGGTTGGGGGGTGATCGTCCAGAAGCCGCGGGCCGCCGCCTTTGCGGTGGTCGACCGCATGTTCTTCAACTCCCTTCTCTCGACCCTCCTGCTGGTCGGTCTGGCCTTCATCTTCGCCGTGCTCGCCGCGCGGCTGGTGAGCCAACCCATCCAGCGGCTCGCCGAGACCAGCCACGAGATCGCCGCCGGCAACTTCAGCCGCCGGGTCGAGGTCGCCGGGCTGGGCTCGGAGCTGGCGGAGTTGGCCGAGGACTGGAACCGCATGAGCCTGCACCTCGAGAGTCACGTCCAGCAGTTGCGCCAGGCGGCGCAGGCCAATCGTGAGCTGTTCATCGGATCGCTGCGCGCTTTCGTCGCCGCGGTCGACGCCAAGGACCCCTACACCCGCGGCCACTCCGAGCGGGTGGCCTCGGTCTCGCGCACCATCGCGCGCCAGCTCACCCTCCCCGAGGAGCTCCAGCACAAGGTCTGGATCGGGGCGCTGCTCCACGACGTCGGGAAGATCGGCGTCGAGGACCAGATCTTGAAGAAGACCGGCGTCCTGACCCCCGAGGAGTACGAGCAGATGAAGCTCCACACGGTCATGGGGGCCGACATCCTGTCGCGCATCGAGCAGCTGAAGGAGATGGTCCCGGCGGTGCGCTGGCACCACGAGAGCTGGAACGGCCGCGGCTACCCGGACGGCCTGAAAGGCGAGCAGATCCCGCTCATGGCGCGGATCGTCGCGGTCGCCGACTGCTTCGACGCCATCACCACCAACCGTCCCTACCAGCAGGCGTACAGCCTGCAGTTCGCGGTCGAGACCATCACCAAGCTGACCGGCAGCCGTTTCGACGCCAAGATCGTCACCGCCTTCCTGCGCGCCTTCGAGGCCGGGGAGATCCGGCCGGGGGCCAGCCGGGTGCGGGAAGGGACGATCGTCGAGGCGCGGGCGGCCTCCCGCTAGCCCCGCCCAGGATTCCGCGGCGTCGATGTCGTTCCAGTTCATCCTGGCGAACCTGCTCGCCAACAACGACCGGGCGGTGGGCGTCCTCTTCCTCGACGGCACCGGCGAGACCGTGGACCTCGCCTGCTCGGAGTTCACCCCCTACCAGATGCGGATCGTCGGCGCCTACCTAGGGATCTACCTGCGCCGGCTGGAGAAGGTCCTCGCCGGCAACGAGCTGGGCGGGACGCGCATGATCCACATCGAGAAGCAGGAGATCCACATCTTCGCCATGCCGCTCCCCGACGGCTACTACCTGGGCCTCGTCCAGCGCCACCCCGCCCTGGTCGCCCGCGCCCGGCAGACCATGGAGAAGGCGGTCGAGCAACTGAAGACCGAGCTGTTCACCTAGCCCTGGAGGGGGGGCGGCCTTGAGGTCGGCTATCATCTCCCCCATGGCCGATCCGAACGAGACGAGAAACGACATCCTGGAGCTCGCTCCCGAGGTGGCGCTCCCCGAGGCCGAGAAGGGCTCCTTCTGGGGGAAGCTGAAGCGCGGCCTCCTGATGACCCATACGGAGATCCTGGAAAAGGTCTCCTCCGCCATGGAAGGGAAGGCCGAGCTCGACGAGCGCACCCTAGAGTACCTGGAGGAGGCGCTGATCAGCGCCGACCTCGGGGTCGACACCGCCCTGGAGATGATCGAGCGGGTGCGCCGGAACGCCACCCGGGACCAGGTGCAGGACGTGGAGCGGGTGCGCAAGATGCTGGTCGACGAGATGAGCGGCATGCTGATGGAGATGCCGCGGCCGCGGCCGCTGGGGAAAGGGCCGCTCCTCACTCTGGTGGTGGGGGTCAACGGGGTGGGGAAGACCACCTCGATCGCCAAGCTCGCCCGGCGGGCGCAGCTGAACCGGCAGAAGGTGGTGATCGCCGCCGCCGACACCTTCCGCGCCGCCGCCATCGAGCAGCTGGAGCTGTGGGGGAAACGCCTGGGGGTCGACGTCATCCGCCAGGTCGCCGGCGCCGACCCGGCGGCGGTGGTCTTCGACGGCATCCAGGCCGCCCGGGCGCGCGGCGCCGACCAGCTGATCGTCGACACCGCCGGGCGCCTCCACACCAAGGACCACCTGATGGCCGAGCTGGGCAAGATCAACCGGGTGATCGACCGCGAGGCCAAGGGCTGGCAGCGGCAGACGATCCTGGTGCTCGACGCGACGACCGGCCAGAACGCCCTCGCCCAGGCGAGGACCTTCTGCCAGGTGGTGCCGGTCGACGGCGTCCTCCTTGCCAAGCTCGACGGCACCGCCAAGGGTGGGATGGCGGTGGCGGTCGCCCGCGACCTCAAGCTGCCGGTGCTCTTCTTAGGGGTGGGGGAGAAGGCCGAGGACCTGGTGGAGTTCCGGCCGCGGGAGTTCGCCTCTGCCCTCCTCGGCTGAGCGCTACCTGCGGGAGGCCCTTCGCCTCGCCGCCCGCGGCCGCTACCGCACCTCGCCCAACCCGCAGGTGGGGGCCGTGCTGGTGCGCGGCGACGAGGTGGTGGGGCGCGGCTGGCACCACCAGGTGGGGGGGCCGCACGCCGAGGTCTTCGCCCTCCGCGAGGCGGGGGAGCGGGCGCAGGGCGCCACCCTCTACGTGACGCTCGAACCCTGCGCCCATCACGGCCGGACTCCCCCCTGCGCCGACGCGGTCCTCGCCGCCGGGGTGGCGCGGGTGGTGGCCTGCCACCGGGATCCCAACCCCTGGGTGGGAGGGCAGGGCTTCGAGCGTCTGCGCCAGGCCGGGGTCGAGGTGGTGGTGGGGCCGCTCGCCGCCGAGGCGGTGCGGCTGAACCTCGCCTTCCTGATCGCGGCGACCCTCGCCCGGCCGGCGGTGACTTTGAAGTGGGCGATGAGCCTCGACGGCCGGATCGCCACCGCCACCGGCGAGAGCCAGTGGATCTCCTCGCCCGCCGGCAGGCAGTGGGCGCTCGGCCTGCGCGAGGAGAACGACGCCATCCTGGTCGGCATCGGCACCGTGCTCGCCGACGATCCCCTGCTCAACCGCCGGCTGGACCTCGCCCTGGGTCCCGGGCTCCGGGTGGTCCTCGACCGCCGCCTGCGCACCCCGCCGACGGCCCGTCTGTTCACCGTCCCGGGGCCGGTCGTCGTCTACACCGAGTCGACCGACGGCGAGCGACGGCAGGCCCTCACCGAGCGGGGGGCGACGGTGGTGCCGCTCTCGGCGGTCACCCCGGAAGCGGTGCTCGCCGACCTCCACGAGAAAGGGGTGAAGAGCCTCCTCGTCGAGGGGGGAGCGGAGGTGCATGGGAGCTTCGTCGCGAGCGGCCTCTACGACCGGGTGGGGATCGACTGCTCCCCCCTCCTCTTGGGCGGCCGCACCGCTCCCGGGCCGCTCGGCGGGGAAGGGTTCGCGACCCTCGCCGCCGCCGCCCGGCTGGACGACCTGACCGCCCGGCGCCACGGCGGCGACCTCCTTTTGACCGGCTACCGGAAGGGGTGTGTGGAGGAGTTGCTGGAGCGGGTCCTGGGGTGAGGGATCAGGCGGAGTTGCGCAGCAGGATGAGGGCGGCGAGGGCTTCTCTCGTTACTCGCCGAGCTGTCATTTCTCGGAAGGCTGCGGCCGCAAGCCGTCGTGTTTCCTTGCGGTACCCAAGCTTGTCCAAAGTGGAGGCGAGGTCGAGGGATACGAGCGCTGCTTCGTACTGGTTGTCCTGCTCGAGATAGTTCTGTCGGATTGAAGAGAACACGTCGAGCGCCGCCTTCAGATCTCCGTTGGCCTGCAGAATCTGTCCTTTCAGCCAGGAAAACTTGATGCGGACAAGGGGACCGGCCATTCTCGCATAGAGTGCCTCTGACTCGTGATGGAGCTCCAAGGCTTCCTCTGTCTGCCGATTGTCGGCGAGGAAGCGAATCCTGTTGTGGATGACAACAATTCCGAGCTTGGCATCTTGCTCTTGGTCGATCATCCGCTCAGATTCCCGCAGGAGCTGCAGCGCTGTTTTGGGATCTCCTGCTTCTCCTGGTGTCCGCTTTTCTCCGTGCGGGGTTCCTCGCGTACGCTGTCGCGCACCAGTGAACGGAAGAGCGCGAAGATCTCCTCGGTCGGAGGGAAATCCGGCAGATCCTCTTGGGAGAGATGCCCGATGCTGTAGGGAATCTCCCTCTGGCCGACGGTGGCACGGCCGCGAGGCTCCAGGTCGTAAAGCTCGGCGAAGAACGAGCGTTCCTCGATCCCGGCGACCTGCAAGAGGGCCAGCAGATCCTTGACCTTGAGTTCGACCGCACCGCTCAGGGCCGCGGTAAGGGCACCTTCCTCCCAGCCCAGACTTTGTTCCAGCTCGCGTAGCGGCCTCCCGGATTCGATGAGGCGCCGACGCAGCGTTTCGGCAAGTAGGCGGCTGGCTTCTTGCCCAAGCGACATGGGGTAGATGATACTACTGAATCCTCTGCTGGGACGGGTCTCGTGAGGGCCGCCTTCCCCGCCGTCTCTCAGACATCCCTTTAAATATGGAAAGCCATTCGGTTCCTCCGGAAGTTCTCCTCCAGGGAGCGCCCAGCCTGTTCGACGAAACGGACCTCCTCGGCGGGCGTCGCCGCAGCGATTGAGATCGATCCTTCTCAGAGGAAGGGTTGTTCGAGGCTCGGCAATCCCTCCGTCACCCTCCGGCGTTGCCCGGGGGACCGTAGCGCGGTGGCGGTACGACGGATGAGGGCCAGGGCGGTTTCGCTGGTCGCGGTCTGCTGCAGCAGGATAAGAGCCGCAATCGCCTCGCGGCGCACCCCTCGTTCTTCCATCTCCCGCAAGGTCTCGCCTACCAGCGCGCGCATCTCGGTGAACCTTCCGAGCCGGGCGAGCACCGCGGCCAGATCGAGGGAGACCAGGGCGGCCTCGTAGCGGTTGGCCTGCGCCAGGAACCCCTCGCGAGCGGCCGAGAGCTGTTTCAGCGACGGTTCCAAGTGGCGCTCGGCGCTCATGATCTGCCCTTCCAGCCACAGGACCTTGATCCGGATGAGAGGATCGGCCTCCTGCTCGTAGAGCCGGCGGGCCTCGAAGTAGAGGCTGAGAGCCACCTCGGACTGCCCACCATCCGTATGGAATCGGATGATGCTATGCAAGATGATGAGAGCAAGCTTGGGCTCGGCCTCGCCGTCGACGAGCCGACCGGCCTCGATGAGGAGCCGGACACCCGCCCGCGGCTTGCCTCCCTCTCCGGTCGCGATCCCCTGCACCACCAGGGCGCGGACCAGCTCGCGCCGGTCGCCCAGATTGCGCCAGATCTGAACCACCTGCTGGATCAGCAGAAGGCAGTCGTCGAAGCGCCGCTGGTCCATGCGCAGGGAGGCGATCTGCGACAGGAGACGGGCGCGGAGGGCCGCCGCCCCACTGCCCGCCACGAGATGGGGCTGCGCGGCGAGGAAGGCCTTCTCCGCCCCGTTGAGATCGCCTGAAACGCGCAACGCATTGCCCATCGCGGCCCAGGCGCGGGCATGGCAGTCCTCGACGGCCTCGCGTTCGAAGAGCTCCGGTGAGAGGTTCTCGGCCACCAGGACCGCGAGGTGGGCCTGCTGGCACATCACCACCGTGCTGGTGAACCGGGCTTCGTGGGAGCGGTCGATCAGGGCGCCACAGACGTCCGGAGTCCAGTAGCGCGGCTGGTTGCGAACCAGCGTCTCCTGCCGTTTCGGGGGATGCCCGTCGAGATCGGCGAGCAGCTGTCGCGAGTCGGAGCCGGCGAGCGCGGCAAGCGTCGCCACGGCCCGCTCGGCCGCCTGCGCGAAGGCGGCATCATAGTAGTGGTCGCCGATCTCGGTGGTATCGAGGGAACCGGGCCAGTACTGCCGGAGCTGGGTCTGGCAGTTCCGGCAGCCCGCCAGCAGATGACGGACCACCATCCTGCGTTCAGTTTCGGTGGCCACACCGCCAGCGAAACGGCCCAACACCTCACGGGAGATGGGGTGGTCGCTCATCATCTTTCTACTTTCTCCATAAGGATAACAAAAGACTTTGGTTCTACACAAGAGTAAACCGTCGATGACACTCGTACAGCATCCCCCCTCGTCACTGGATCCGCTTAGTGACCCAACAAGTTGATGCCGGCGAAGCACAAAGTGGGGTACCCGTTCGGATCGATACAAGAGCCACCCTTGGGGCGGAGGGTCGTGTGACCCTTCCCTGGGGGCACGCTGGGCCGGACCGCGAAGTGCGCCAGGTCGGCCAGGACGGAGCCGAGCCACTGGGCGACCGTCGAATCCTGGGAGGAGTGCGATGGCGGGGCCGTTGCGGCGTGGGCGGGAAGCGCCACCAGCAGGACCGCGAGGCAGGCGAGTAAGGCTGTCATGCGGGACAGGGTTCTCATCTCATCCTCCTACGGGTCGAAACCTGGCCATCAAGGCTGGGTCGCCCGAAAAATCAGCCATCAAGAAGTGGATACAAGCCGAGCCGTCGCCCCATACCTCCAGGAACGATGCTGTGCACAGCTGAAACGATGGCTCTCTGAATAGAACTGGTGCGCCGGGAGTCAAAAAGAGAGCCGTCCGCGACAACTTAGGTACTCGATTCGTGAAATGGGATCGCGAGGCGAGCATGGACGGGGGCGCCGAATCCGGGTAGGCTCCGCGCGCCGAGGGGAAAACCCGGTCAGCCAGCCGGCCCGTCAAGGAGGGAAGCGGGTGTTCACAGGTCTCATCAGCGAGAGCGGCCGTCTGCTCGCCGACCCCGAGCCTTCGGGCCAGGGCGGGGTGCGAATGGCAGTCGCCCACAGCGCCGGTCTTGCCGGGCGGCTCGGGATCGGCGCCAGCCTGGCGGTCTCCGGCGTGTGTCTGACGATCCTCGAGCTGGCTCCGCTCGCCGACGGAGCCGTGCGTTCGCTCGTCGAGCTGGCGCCCGAGACCCTGGCACGCACGACCCTTGGGACGCTCCGGGCCGGCGCCCGGGTCAACCTGGAGCCGGCCCTCTGTGTCGGGGACCCCCTGGGCGGCCACTGGGTCCAGGGGCACGTCGACGGCACGGCGGAGGTTCTCTCCCGGGAGGACCTGACCGAGCACCGGGTGCTCGCCTTCTCGATCCCTCCCGAGCTCGCTCCCTTCCTGGTCGAGAAGGGGTCGGTCACCGTCGACGGGGTGAGCCTTACTCTGGCCGCCCGCCGGCCCGACCGCTTCGAGGTGACGCTCCTCCCTCACACCCTGGAAGTGACCACGCTCGGCGACCTCGTACCGGGCGCCCGGGTCAACCTGGAGGTGGACGTGCTCGCCAAGTACGTCCACCAGATCCTGGCCGCGCGCGGCCTGGCCTGAGCCCGGGGGTGGGAGTGCGGCCGGCGGTGCAGCTCCCGGAGCCCGGGCGGTTCTGGGTCCGCTACGTCCCCCGCGGCTGGCCGGAGCCGCCCGGCCCCTGGTCGAACCTCGCCGCCGGGCAGCTTGCCTGGGGTCGCCCCGGCGGGGGGTGCGGCGCGATCGCGGCCGGCCCCGACCCGCTGGACGACCTCCTCTATCTTCCCCCCGTGCCACCCGAGCGCGCGGCGGAGCGCGACCGCCTGGCCCGGGAACACCTCGCGGCAGGGACCCCCGTCCTTCTCCAGCTGTTTCCCGGCGAGAGCCCGGAGACCCCGCAGACCCCGGAGACACCGGGGGCGGTCCTCGTCCACGACCTCCTGCCCGCCCTCCTCGCCCGCGACCTGGCGCCCCTGGACCTCCTGCCGGCAGGGGCGACGGCGGCCTGGCCGCTCCTGCCGGGATTGACCGACGACCCGGCGCTCTGGCGGGAGGCGTGCGCCCGCCTCGCCGCCCGGCAGGTCCACACGGTCCAGGCGTTCGCGCCGCCCCTCGAACCGGCCGACCGGCGCCGGCTGGTCGAGCACGCCGGAGAGGCGATCTTCGAGACCGTCTTCCACGGCGAGCCGCCGGCCGAGCGGCCGTTCGCCTGCGCCGCCCACCGGCTGGGCCTCGCCCCCTTCCTGCCGCGCCCGTTGCCCCGCCCGCCGGTCCTGGGGATCGAGAACCGCCGCATCGCCGGGATGCTCGCCCTCGCCGCCGAGCTCTGGCTGCGGCTCGGCCGGCCGGTCGGCCCGGGTCAGATCCTCTATGCCACGGCCCGCCAGGTCGACCGCACCACCTACGACCTGACCGCCCTGGTGCGGGAGGGCAATCTGGGGTTCCTGAGCTGGCTCTCCGGGCTCGGCCGGGAGGTGGTCGTGGAGCACGCGAAAACCGGCCGCTCGTCCCTCCTTACCGCCCTGCTCGCCGAGTACGTGGGGGACACGACATAATGAGGCGCTTCGCCAGGATTGGCGGCAGGAGGGACGGTCCGATGCAACAGAAACAAGTCTTCCAGCGGGGGGCGTTCGGCCTCTTCCTCGTTCTCGTGACTTTCGGGGCCGCGGTGCCGGCCCTCGCCTGGGACTCGGTATCGCCGGCATCACCCACGCCGTCCGCCGACTTCACCGCCTTCAACCGGCGGTTCAGCTCCGATCTCTATCCCTACCCTCGGCATGGCGCGGCGCCGCTCGGGCTCCTGGGCTTCGAGATCTACGCCGACGCGACCTATGACCGGAGCTTCGACGAAGAGCCTTTCTTCCGTACGGTGGTGGACGGCAACCTTCCCGGGAGCACCCTGTCGATCGGCCGGGTGGGCGTGCGCAAGGGGCTCCCCGGCGGATTCGACCTCGGGGTCTCCTACGGCCAGGCCCTGGGGAGCGGCGTCCGGCTGGTGTCGGCCGAGGCCGAGTACGCCCTGATCAGCGGCGGCGTCCTCGAGCCGGCCCTGGGGCTGCGGGTCACCGGCACCCGCACGGTCTCCTCCGGAGACTACGACCTGCACCAGTTCGGGGCCGAGCTCCTGCTCTCCAAGGGTTTCGCCATCCTCACCCCCTATATTGGCGCCGGCTTCACCTACAGCCGCGGGCGGCTCGGCCGCGGGGCTGCCGAGCTGACCGACAACGCCACCCGCGCCGTCGCTTACGCCGGGGTGCGGATCAACCTGCTGCTCCCCAAGATCGTCGTCGAGGTGGAGAAGGGCGAGGTGGTGCAGGGGGCGGTGCGGGTCGGCTTCGGTCTCTAGAGAGGAAAAACCATGGTGGCAGATGTCATCGACCTGCGCTCCGATACCCTCACCCGCCCTGACGCGGAGATGCGCCGCGCCATGGCCGAGGCCGAGGTCGGCGACGACGCCGCCGGCGAGGACCCGACGGTCCGCCGGCTGGAGGAGGAGGCCGCCGCGGCCCTCGGCCAGGAGGCGGCCCTCTTCGTCCCCTCGGGGACCATGGGCAACCAGATCGCCCTCCACCTCCTGGCGCGCCCCGGCAGCGAGGTGATCTGCGAGGCGCGGAGCCACATCGTCCACCTCGAGTTGGGCGCCATGGCCGTCATTTCCGGGCTCCTGCCGCGGGTGATCCCGTCGCCCACCGGTCGCCTCGCACCGGCGGCGGTCGAGGCGATGATCGCCCCTTCCCACCGCGCGCGGACCGGCCTGATCGTCATCGAGAACACCCACAACTTCGCCGGCGGCACGGTCTACGACCGCGCCCAGGAGGAGGCGATCCTCGCCGTGGCGCGGCGCCACCGGATTCCGGTCCACCTGGACGGGGCGCGCCTCTGGAACGCGGCAGAGGCTCTGGGGACCACCCCGGCCGTCCTCGCCGCCGGCTTCGATTCGATCCAGTTCTGCCTCTCGAAGGGGTTGGGGGCGCCGGTCGGCTCGCTCCTCTGTGGGGCGGCCGCCTTCGTGGCCGAGGCGCGGCGGGTGCGCAAGATGCTGGGCGGCGCCATGCGCCAGGCCGGGGTGATCGCCGCCGCGGGGCTCGTCGCCCTCCGCAAGGGTCCCGGCCGGCTGGCCGAGGACCACGCCCACGCCAAGCTCCTCGCCGCCGCGGTCGCCGAGCTGCCCGGGGTGGAGCTCGACCCGGCGGCGGTGGTCACCAACATCCTCGTCTTCCGCCTCACCCCCCGGTTCTTCGGCGGCGAGGCGCCCGAGGAGGGTCTGACCGCCGCCTTCCTCGCCCGCTTGCAGGAGCACGGGGTCCTGGCGAGCCCCATCTCCGGGGACGAGGTGCGCATGGTGACCCACCGGGACGTCCCGCGGGAGCGGATCGACGCGGCGATCACCCGCCTGCGCCAGGCGTTCGCCGTGCCCGCGCCGGTCTAGCCCGCTCTACCGCTTGCGGGCCACCAGGTCGATCTCGACCCGCGCCGCCTTGGGCAGCCCCGCGACCTGCACCGTCGAGCGGGCCGGCCGGTGGGACCCCATGGCCTCGGCGTAGATCTCGTTCAACTTCGGGAAGTCGGCGAGGTCGGCGACGTAGACCGTCGCCTTGACCACGTCGGCGAAGGTGCAGCCGGCGCTGGCCAGGACCTGGCGCAGGTTCTCGAACACCTGGCGGGCCTGGGCCTCGAAGCCGCCGGGGACGAGGTCGCCGGTCGCCGGATCGATGCCGACCTGGCCGGAGGTGTAGAGCCAGCCGTCGACCGAGACGGCCTGGGAGTAGGGTCCGATGGCGCGCGGGGCGCCCTCCGTGTGGTGGAAGGCCATCGGGGGAATCTCCTTTCCTGGATAGGGGAGCGGGGGGTCAGGACGGGGAGGGGACCCCGGGGTCCTCCGGCTCCCAGACGCCGACGTACGGCAGGTTCCTGAAGCGTTCGGCGACGTCCAGACCGTAGCCGACCACGAAGACGTTCTCGATCTCGAAGCCGCGGTAGTCGATCGGCACCTCGACCTCCCGCGCCCCCCGCTTGTCGAGCAGGGCGCAGAGGCGGACGCTCCGCGCCCCGCGGAAGCGCAGGAGGGCGAGGATGGTGCGCAGGGTGTGGCCGGTGTCGACGATGTCCTCGATCAGCAGCACGTCGTGGCCGCGGATCGAGAGGTCGACGTCCTTCTTGATCCGCACCTCGCCGGGGACCGTGCCCTGGCCGTAGGAGGAGGTCTGGAAGAAGTCGACGGTGACCGGCACGCTCACCCGCTTGAGCAGGTCGACGAGGAAGAAGACCGACCCCTTGAGGACCCCGATGGCGATCAGCGGGTCGGAGGCGCTGGCGTGTGCGTAGTCGCGATCGATCTCGGCCGCCAGCTCGGCGGTCCGCCGCTCGATCTCCTCGGTCGGCAGGAGGACCCGCACCCGCCCGTTTTCGTTTGTCGCCGCCATGACGTAATATCCTTATTCAAACTTTGCGACTCCCAGAGCGATACGACCATGGCGACCGTCCAGGAGCTCTCCGTCCTTCACCGCAGATATACGGACACCTCGCACCGCTTCCGGGCGGCGTGGACCTTCCACCAGTTCATCCAGAGCCTGGAGAAGAGCGTCCTCCAGCGGCCCTCCGCGGACCACTCGAACGATTTCCAGCTGCTCTATACCGAGCTCAAAGAGATCTCCCAGAGCCTGACCGCCTCCGAGAGCGAGCGCATCCGGGGGAAGCTCGACTGGCTGGAGCGACGGCTGGCCGAGCTGATCCTGACGCTGGAGGAGGAGGATAGCAGAGTCGCTCCGTACTTTCTGCGGCAGTTCTTCCGCCGGGTGAAGAACTACGACGAGAAGATCCTCACCCAGCTCGCCAAGTTCTACGTCTACGCCTACCACGGCGGGGGCTGGCAGCACGACCGGCTGGACAAGGTGGACTTCCTCCTCACCCGGCTCTCCGAGGAGGACCTGGACCAGACCGCGGGCCCGGTGCTGCGCGATCCCAAGCGCCTGGGGGAGGTCTTCCACGCCCTCTGGGGCCTCCTCGGGGTGGAGACGCCCCATCCCGAGGTGGTCGCCAGCCACCGCGCCGACATCGAGACGATCCGTCAAGAGGTGCTGCGGGTCGAGAGCCTCGACCAGCTGAACGAGGGCAACCTCGTCCGCCGCTACCGCGACCTCAAGCACTCGCTCGACGACCTCTTCTTCGAGCCCGAGCTGGCGCTCGCCGTCCAGGAGACCAACCTGACGCTCAAGGGGCGGATCCAGAAGCTCTACCGCCAGGAGGAGCGGCGGATCGCCGCCGAATACCAGCGGGTCTTCGAGCTCGAGCGCGAGGTGCCGGTCTCCGGCGAGCTCGACGGCGAGCTCGCCGAATTCCACCAGGAGATCGAGCGCTTCGAAAAGCAGCTGGAGCGCGACGAGTTCAAGCTCGAGGACCTCGCCTCCATCCGCCAGCGGGTGCGCTCGCTCCTCCCCCGGCTGACCGAGGCGCGCTCCTCGGTCGGCACCGGCAGCCACCGCCTGGGGGACACCGGCGAGCACCGCGCCGCGGTCGCCGCCGAGGCCCAGCTGCCCGAGCGCGAGGACGTCCTGGGCGACTACTTCCGGCGGGTGGTCGACGCGCTGCGCGAGTCGAACCCCGACGCGGCGCCCGAGAAGGTGGTGCTGACGCCCGAGATCTTCCCCCTGCGTTTAGAGCCGCGCGAGGTGGTGGCCTTCCGGCGTCTCTACGGCAGCGGCGACAGCGACCGGGAGCTCGAGCAGTTCCTCGTCGAGGCGGCGGCGCTCCGCGTGCGAGTCAACGAGGAGGCCCAGGAGATCGCTGGCATTATGGACGAGACCTCGGTCACCGGCGAGGCCCCGGTCTACACCCGCGCCCGGCTGACCGCCCGGACCGCCGACGCCTACCTCTGGCGCTTCCAGCACATCCTCTCGGAGCTCCAGTTGAATGGCAACCCGATCGAGGGGCGGCAGGTCCAGATGCTGCGCATGCGCCTGATGCGCGACTACTCAGGCCTCTGGCTCCTCGCCTACAAGCCGTTCCTCTCCACCCGCCGCCCCCCCGGCGGCACCATGGTCTGAGGGTTCGCCCCGGCGGAGCGTCGCCTGCGCGGTGTCCGCCAGGCGGCAGATCTCGCCGTAGACCGTGTGCGCCCGGATCTCGCGCAGGCGGAAGCGCAGCGCGATCCGGGTGCGCCGGCCATGGGCGGTCACCACCCAGACCGGGGTCGCCGCGAACGCCGCGCCGAGCCCGAGCACGGCGGCCAGGCCGAAGAGGGCATAGGCCAGCTCGGCCACCTCGGCGAGCAGACCGAAACCGGCCATGAGAGTCAGGCCGGCGAGCGCCGCGAGCACCCAGACGGCCGCTCCGGTGCGCGCCCGGTGCAGGGTGACCCAGACGATCTCGGTGAAGAAGACCCGCCGGCGGGAGGTCTCGAAGCCGCCGATCTCGTCCATCTCGAGCGCTTCGGCGGTCTGGTAGATGCGCCGCCGCTGGGCCGCGCCGTGGGCCGTCCCCAGGCGGACCCGCTGGCCTGCCGGTCTCATCGCTGGGCCGCCAGGAACATGGTCCGGAGGAAGAAAAGGCCGATGCCGAGCTCGGCGATCCCCAATCCGGCGGCGAGGAGGATGGCCCCCCAGCCGCCCCCTTCGTCGTCGCGCTGCCGCCGCCGTATGGCGAAGCCGGTGAGAACCAGGGTCAGCGGGCCGGTCACCACCCCGAAGACGGAGAACAGGAGGCCCAAGACGCCCGAGAGGAGCGCCAGGCCGGCCAGGTCGGTGAAGGAGTTGCGCAGGGCGGGGAGGCTTTTCGCGGCGTCCAGGCGGTCGAAGCAGGCGGCGCAGAGCGGCTGGCCGGAGACCTCGACCCGGCAGAGACTGCAGGTGAAGAGTCCGCAACGCTCGCAGTTGCCGACCGCGGCATTGCCGGCATGGACGGCGCATGCCGTGCCGCCCGCGGGACCGGCCTCGGCGAGCGCCAGCGGCGGCCGATCGAGGGGCGGCGGAGCGAAGGGCGTCGCCTCGAAGCTGCCGGCGCAGGTCCAGCAGATCTGGGGCCCCGCCACCGTCTCCTCGAGAGAGAACGCCGCGCCGCACAAGGGGCAGGCCGGTCCGCGATAGAGCGCGCGGACGACCCGGGTCTTCGCCGCCATGTCGTGGATGCAGGTGCGCTCCGGAGTGAGGAGGGCGGGCAGGTAGTCGAGCACCGAAAAGCAGGAGACGAACAGGCGCTGCAGGGCGGCGCGGCCCCAGGCCTGGCCGGTGCGCAGCGGCGCGCCGTCGGCGTTCACCACCCGGATGCCGAGCGCCATCTTGCCCAGCGTCTGGCCGCGGGCGGCGAGCATCCAGCCGTGGTAGACGATGCCCGCCGGGATGCCGAGGAGCGTGACGAGCTGGAGCGCGAAGGGGCCGAGCATGCCGAAGCGCCGACCGAGCACCAGGGGCATCGCTCCGAACGCCAGGACGAGGAAGGGGAGGCCGACGATCAGGCCGTCGAGGAGCAGGGCGAGGAAGCGGTGCGAGATCGCGGCGAAGTCGAGCGGGCCGCCCGGGATGCCGGAGAGGCGGTCGAGGAGCCGTTCCGTCTTGCACGGCCCGCAGAGCGGCACGCCGAAGAGGACCACGGCGCAGTCGGGGCAGAGCTCCGCGGCGCAGCGGGTACAGCGCACCAGCCCGTCGTCGATCTGCGGATGGTTCTGGCAGGGCATCGGGATGTCGTTTCTGAGCTGTTTTTGGAGAACGAGAGATATGCTATCAGAGACTCCGGAGGGACCCTTGCCCGAGCTCGTCGCGCCTTTGACCTGCGCCAACCACCCGGGCCGCCCGGCGATTGCGATCTGCGTCTCCTGCCGCAAGCGGATCTGCCCGGCCTGCGCCACCCCCTGGGAGGGGATCCAGTACTGTGCCTCCTGCCTGGCGGCGCGGCGCGCCACGCCCCGGCAGGCCCATGCCCGCTGGGGATGGGTGGGCATGGGGCTCGCCGCCGCCGCCCTCCTCTTCGCCCTCACCTGGCTGCGCCCCGCCCTGGCCGGCCTGGTCGCGGGGGGGCCTTGAGGCGCGGCCGGCTCGCCACCCTCGCGATCCTCGACGAGGCGGTGGAGCGGGTGTTTCGCGAGCTGCCGGGGTGGGCCGGGCTCGCCGGGCTCGCCACCCT
>Ga0137407_10000626_pt1 | contig 23586 bp, 24 predicted proteins | sample CZOMad2_2_16fung_FD_108410 | JGI IMG/M metagenome (GOLD analysis project Ga0137407, IMG submission 108410) | Vadose zone soil fungal communities from Angelo Coast Range Reserve, California, USA - CZOMad2_2_16fungal (Illumina Assembly) | ecosystem: Environmental > Terrestrial > Soil > Vadose... | reverse complement strand
TGTCAGACGGCGAGATGCGTCGCGGCTCCTGGCTGACGGACATGGCGGATGCGGTCGAGGGGTTCGTTCCGAATCGAGTGATGCTCGAATGGAAGGGGCCGGGCGGGGGAACCGAAGGCAGCACCGCACTCGCTGCGGGCGCGAAACTGCGGAAAGTTCGAAAGCTGGCCGGCCACGAACTGCCTCTCCTCCAGAAAGCCGCGCCAGGCGCTTTCAAGATTACCCTTCCTGCTCCATCCAACTTCATGGTTGCGAGCTACAAAGCCGGCATCACGGACAAGTTCTATCCGGCACAAGCGGAATTCTTGCACGATCTCGTTGAGATCGTCCGCGATGACGTTCAATGGCTGGTTTCCGAAGGCGTGACTTACATCCAGTTTGATGCTCCTTATTACTCGCACTACCTGGATCCGACCCAACGCGAGCGCATGCGGCAGGCGGGCCGCGATCCGGACGTGGAGTTTGACAGGAGCGTCGAAGGCGATGACGCCTGCTTCAAGGAAATACCGCGAGACGGCGTCACCCTGGCTCTTCACATTTGCCGCGGGAACAGCCGCAGCCGCTGGTACACGGAAGGTGGTTACGACGCGATCGCCGAAAAACTTTTCGGCAGGCTGAATGTCGACAGGTTCCTGCTCGAGTACGACACGGAGCGCTCCGGCGGTTTCGAGCCTTTGCGGCTGGTTCCGCGAGGCAAGACCATTGTCCTGGGATTGATCACCACGAAGGAGCCCCAGCTCGAATCTCAGGATGAACTGCGGCGGCGCATCGACGAAGCGGCCCGCTACGTTCCGCCGGAAAACCTGGCGCTCAGCCCACAGTGCGGCTTTGCGTCGGTTGCGGCCGGCAATCTGCTTTCAATGGACGACCAATGGCGCAAGCTGGAGTTGGTGGTCGAAACGGCGCGCAAAGTGTGGGGATAAGGTAGCCGCGTAGCGGCGGCTGACGCCGTGGGCTACATTCTTTCGCCGCTGCGCGGCTGCTTTACTTAAACGACCCCGCGGCATAAACGACTTTCCCGCCGACCATGGTGAGCAGGGATTCGATAGTTCCGATTTCTTCGAGCGGAACGGTCATATAGTCCTTCGACAAAACCGCGAGGTCGGCGAACTTCCCCACTTCGAGCGAACCCCGCTTCTTCTCGTCGCGTGAGAACCATGCGCTTCCAATCGTGTAGAAGCGCAGAGCGTCCGCGCGGCTCGGCGGCTCCCGAACGGCACCGAGAGACGTCTGCAATGCGGTAAATGGATTATAAGAGGCCACTCGATGCGCGTCGGTGCCGGCCCCGATGGGAACTTCCATTCGCCTTCCCATTTCCACCGGCGGAGTTCCCTGCACCGTCCAGCCCATCCCCAGGGCTTTCATTCGCGCGAGACTCGTCTCCGAGGCGTCACCCAGATGGGCAATCGACCAGCGCAAACTTGTAATCCGTACTTCCGTGTTCAACTTCTCAAACAACGTAAGCAGCTCGTTCACGGATCCGTCGCGAGGCCAGTGCATGGTCAGCATCATCCCGCGCTCCGCGGCCCATTTGATGATTTCGTAATACTTCGCTTTCTCGGCTTCGGAGGGTTTGTCGTTGTTGTTCATCGCCCACGTGATTCGTTCCCCGATGCCGTTGAAGCGCAGCATGTCGTCGCCGAATCCCATCGGCAACAACTGCGTCAGGTCGTTGAGCTCCTCAAACTCCGAGCCTGGAGTTTGCCCATTCAAGCTGTAGGCAACCCGCACCGTCATCAAGCTCTGGCGCCAGACTTTCAACACGGCCTGATAATCGGGAAAAAAGAGGTTGTTGCCTCCGGGATCCACAAAACCCGTCAATGCCAGCCGATTGAGCTCGCGGAAAAATTTCTTCGTGCCTTCCACCTGTTCGTCGAAGGTTGGCTTGGGAAGCCTGTCGAACATCGCGATGATGGCTTCCTGAGGTCCGGTGACGGCGCCGGTGCGCTTTCCTTCTGCGTCTGTTTCAAATCTGCCGCTTCGCGGCAGGTCCGCTTCGGCAGCGACATTCAGTGTTTTGTAAGCCAGGGGCGTCAACATGGCCCAGCTATAGCCAAGCTGCACGTACACCGGATTGTCCGGCGCGGCTTCCACGAGTTCGGCCTGCGTGGGGCGCCGCCGCTCCTTGAACTGCTGGACATTCCAGCCGCCGGCCACGATCAGCCAGGCTCCCGGCCTCATTGTGCGCGCCGCTTCACGGATTCGACCGACAGCTTCGACAAGAGAAGAAGCGCCAATCCAGTTCACTTCAGTACTGAAGCTCAAGGCGGCGCGGATACCATGGAGATGGGAGTCGATCAGGCCCGGAATGACGGTGCGTCCCAGGAGATCGATGACGCGCGTCTCCGGACCGGCAAGCTTTCGGACGTCCGCCGTGCTTCCAACAGCGAGGATTTTGCCGTCGCCAATAGCGAGAGCCTGTTGAATCGAGGAGCGCTCGTCGACAGTCACGATCTTTCCATTCACGAGGACGATATCGGCGGTCTGGGACCAGGCCGGAGCCGCCACGACGAGTCCAACAGCCACAAGCGCGACCAGCGTTTTCATTCTCAGCAGCTCCTAAGACGATCGCAGGAACGCGCGCAGCTCCGCATACACATGGTCCGGCACGTCCTCCTGCAAGTTGTGGCCGCCCGGCAAACCCTTGCCGGTTACCTTCGAGGCGCGCTCCTTCCAGATGCTGATAACGTCGTACAGCCCTGCCATCGCTCCACGTTCAGCCCACAAGGCAAGCAGCGGGCAAGTGATCTTGTGGTCCAGATCCGCCTTGTCGTGATCCAGATCGATGGAGGCGCCGGCGCGATAGTCCTCGCACATGCCGTGAATGTTCGCGGGATCGCGTTGAACGCGGAGATACTCCTTCTGGATATCCGACGTCACGCTGGCGGCCCTGGCTTCCACTTCAGCCTCGAGCTGATCTTCCGGGCCGGGAGCAGGCCGAAGGTAATTGAACCAGTGAAAGTAAGCCTGAACGAACCCGATGGTGACATGTGTATACAAAATGCGTCTCCTGTGTCCGATGGGCGTTTATTGTAGTTTGAGGTGGCAACCGGTTACCACCATTAAGCCGACGAAATGCGATGAAAATGCGTTGTTGAACAAGGCCGTGCAAAGTATGCTAGCGTACAGAAAAAAAGAGAGAGGGTGGAGGCAGTATGCCGGAAAATGGCGAAAGAAATGACCGGTTCGGAGTATATAAAAACCTATGCTGCGGTTGCGAAGTAGTCATCGCCGAAGGCATCGAGTTTCCTGACTGCCCGAACCATCCAAGGCTGACTACGATCTGGAAACCCGTCAATACCGAAATCCGGAAAATGTCCATCGCCAAGCCCCGTTCCGATACGGCTGCGTAGAATCTCAAGATCGGAATGCTCTCGCATTCTCGAGGCATCGTGCAGGATGCGGTGTCATTGAAGATGATTGGGGTTCTGGCAGTGCCACGCTTCAATATCGGCGATCGTGTGCAGTTGGTTGGTGACATCGCCCGTTTCTACCACTGTACCGTTGGAGTCATCATCGACGGCGTCAACTATCCTGCGTCGGTCCTGAACCAGTACAGAGTTCGCCTCGCGGATGAAGTCGAAGGTACCTTCTTCGATTTTCAACTCGAGTCTCTTTCTCAAATAATTGCACGCGTCATTTTCGACAGCGCAGATACGCCGAAGTCTAAAGGGCACCGTGGTTCTGTGCCGGAACGGCATATACGGCTTCTGGGCCGCGATGTGGATATTCACCTGAAGATTATGACGACACCGCACAGGACGATCATCGGTCAGGTTCTGGCAGGCACTCAACCCGTGGCGAAAGCGCTGGTCACGGTGCTGGTTCAAAACGAAATCGCGAACACAACAATCACCGACGATCTGGGTGAATTCAGGTGGCCAGGTCTTGCAGGCGAAGTGGGAATCGAAATCTTTACGCCTGGGCGCCGGATCCTGGTTCCGCTTACGGTTTAGCCTTAGTACTGTAGAAGGGAAACCACTTCGTAGCCGCTGAGGCGATCGCGCCCTTTCAGCGCCACCAGCTCGATCACGAAACTTACAGCAGCGACTTTGCCGCCAAGCTTCTCGACCAGACGTACCGTGGCGAGACTGGTTCCTCCCGTGGCGAGCAGATCATCCGCGACGACCACGCTCATGCCGGGCTTCACCGCGTCCTTGTGGATCTCGAGCGTATCCATGCCGTACTCGAGCTCATAGCTTATCCGCTCTGTCTCGGCCGGGAGCTTCTTCGGCTTGCGAACGGGAACAAAACCGGCGCCCAGGTTGTAGGCGAGAGCGGGCGCAAAGATGAATCCGCGGGCCTCGATACCGAGAACTACATCGGGCTGAAATGGGCGAATCTTTTCCGTGAGGTACTCAACCACTTTTTTGAAGCCTGCCTTGTCTTTGAGCAGCGTTGTGATGTCGTAGAAGAGGATGCCCTTCTTTGGAAAATCAGGGACCTCGCGGATCAGTTTCTTCAATTCGTCCATGTCAACCTCGTATCAAAAATGATGAATATGACCCTGACACCGGTAGGTCATTCTCTACGATTTCGGTGACTCGCGCCATGCCCGGACCACGTTCAAGTTCTTGTTTGAACAACTCGAGAGCAGACTCATCGGCCTCCGCGCGTACTTCGACTTCTCCTCCGGGCAAGTTGCGCACATATCCTCGAATACCCCGGCGCTCCGCAGCTTCAAGCGCGAAGTAGCGATAACCTACGCCCTGAACGCGCCCGCGCACAAGATAATGTTTCGCCTTGAGCATTTTGTGCGAATGTCCGAAGGGGATCATAGCCGCGAATTACGCTGATTACGCGAATGGGCGCATCAAGAACTTTTTTGCGCCCCATTCGCGTAATCAGCGTAATTCGCGGCTAAATTCTTACGTCTGTCCCGGAATTACCGCGCGATTTCCAGCATCCGGTTGAGAGCAATACGTGCGTCAGCTGCAACCTCGGGAGGAACAGTGATCTGGTTCACGACGCGGCCTTCGAGCAGATTCTCCAGCGACCAGAGCAAGTGCGCCGGATCGATGCGGAACATGGTGGAGCACAGGCAGCCGCAATCGTCGAGCGGAATAATGAAGCGGTCAGGATTTTCGTTCCTGAGCCGGTTCACGAGGTGGATTTCCGTACCCACGGCCCACTTCGTTCCGGCCGGTGATTGGGTCAGACGCTTGATGATGTGTTCAGTGGAACCGACATCATCGGAAAGCTGAACTACTTCGAACCGGCACTCTGGATGAGAAATGACTCGAATTCCAGGATGCCGTTCTCTCACCTGGGCAACATGCTGAGGCAGGAAACGCTGGTGCACCGAACAGTGCCCTTTCCACAGAACGATCCGGCTGTTGCCCAAAGTTTCGGCCGAATTTCCGCCAAGCTCTTCGTAAGGGTCCCAAACCGCCATTTCTTCCAGGCGGAATCCCAGGCTGTGGGCCGTGTTTCTTCCCAGATGCTGATCGGGAAGGAAAAGAATCTTGTCGGATCGTTCCAGGGCCCAACGCATGACCTGGGCTGCATTCGACGAAGTGCAGACCGCGCCGCCTTGACGGCCGCAAAATGCCTTGATGGTCGCGGCCGAGTTCATATAGGTGATCGGGATGATTTTCCCCGGAGTGAGGCGTTCCAGTTCCTCCCAGCACGTCTCGACCTGGTCGGCAGCAGCCATGTCGGCCATCGAACAGCCGGCGCTGAGATCCGGCAGGACCACTTTTTGATAGTCCGCGCTCAGAATGTCGGCGCTTTCGGCCATGAAGTGTACGCCGCAAAAGACGATGTACTCGGCGTCCTTGCGATTGGCGGCCCACTCGGCAAGCTTGAAGGAGTCCCCGCGAACGTCGGCGAACTTGATGACCTCATCTCGTTGATAATGATGGCCTAAAATAACCAGGCGGCGGCCGAGCTTCGCGCGGGCCTCACGGATTCGGGTATCGGTTTCGTTGTCATTCAGCCGCGTAAAGCGGTCCGGCAGTAAGGTCTGTACCATGAAATTGAACTCCCTATCCTAGCACAGCCGGCCAAACCCGCGCCGAGCCTAAAGTTTGCCGGTCCCGCCTCCGATACATGGTTGGGCGAAGTATATGAGCACAATAGTCGATTACAGACGGAAGTTACATTGCGTTACAGACTTACCCACCCTGCCGGTCATTGCGCAGAAGGTGTTGAGTCTGGCCGACGATGACGAATCGGGCGCCGAAAAGCTGGCCGAGATCATTTCCAGCGATCAGGCGCTGGCGGTCAAGGTTTTAAGTCTGGCGAATTCAGCGTATTACGGGCATCGCGCGAAAATAGGCACAATCCGCCACGCCGTCATTGTGATCGGCGTGAACATGCTGAAGCAGCTCTCACTCGGCGTGATCGTCTGTGGGACGCTCGGCAAGCGTGGCAGGAATCGCACGGAGTTCTGGAAACATTCCTTCGGGACAGCGATGGCTTCATCGATGATTGCGCAGAAAACCATGATGGCTGAAACCGACGTCTGCTTCATGGCCGGTCTACTTCACGATGTCGGAAGGATGATCATCGATGCCTATTTCCCGGAAGACCCGGAAATGGATCACACCGAGATCGGCGCCTGGATGGCGGAACGATGGCAATTGCCTCCGAAGCTCGTGATGGCCATCGCGCATCACCATTCATTGGCTCCCGAACATCTTTCCGAGCGAATCGTTTCCTGCGTTCATGCCGCGAATGTATGTGCCAAGCTCGCCCTGGACCATAAGACAACCGAAGTGGCGCCTGAAGTCTTGCGTGCAGTGGGTTTGAATCAGGCCAAGTTTCTGGAGGCAGTTGCGGACCTCAAGAACCGAAGAATGGAAATCGACAGGTTTCTTACTTAGATAACTATGCCGAACGATACCGAACGCCCCGTTGCCGAACGCCGCAATGGCGAACGCCGCATTGCCGAACGCCGCATTGCCTCTCTCGCCTCCGCTCTGGATAAGGCGAATACCAACATGCGGAGCAAGATGGATGAGCTATCCATGGTCCGGCGTGTAGGCGATGCCATCAGCCAGCATACGTCGATCTGGAGCCTGTCGTCGGAGCTCGTCAACGCCATCGCGGAAACCGTAGCCTGCAAATATGCTCTGATCTACGCCGGTTCCGGTTCAAGGCCTTTCGACCTCCAGGCAGTTTCGAACATCTACTCAGGCGTCGAACAATTTCGTTCAAATATCGACGGCACACGCCTCGTTCGATATCTCGAAGAGAACAACAGCCCGGTTCACGTGGAAGACCTCAGTGGGAATGCAACATGGTCTCCCGGATGGCCTCTCCCGAAGACTCTGGCCTCATGGCTCTGCGTACCGCTGCTGGCGCGAACTCAAGTTCGCGGCGTCCTCTGCCTGGCAGACGACGCGCCGGGCGCGTTTGACGAAAAGACCGTGCGAACGCTGATGATCGTTGTGCCCCAGATCTCGAGCGCGTTTGCGAACATCGGTCTTTACAACCACCTCCGCGAATCGGAGCTGAAATACCGGACACTGGTGGCCCGGATCCAGGACGTGGTTTACATCTGCGATAAGAACTGGCACATCGTCGATGCGAATCCCGCGGCCGAAGCGATGTTTGGGGGAAGCATCGTCGGAAGGACGCTGACCGAACTCTTCACGAAACCCAGCACTGCATGCGAGTTTGTCGAGGTCGTACGAATCTCAGGCAGCGTTCAAAACTTCGAAACTGAGCTCCTGAACGCCGCGAATGAGAGAATTGTGACCTTGTTGAGCTGCGTTGCCGACGGTGATCGTTACTCCGGCATTATCAAGGACGTGACCGAACGCACGCATCTGGTTGAGCATATTGCGCGAGCCCAGAAGATGGAATCGATCGGCACGCTGGCAAGCGGCGTTGCTCACGACTTCAACAACATTCTGGGAATCATCCTGCCCAATGCCGAACTGATCAAACTTCGAACCGAGGCCGGCCATCCCGCCCTCAAGTTTGCCGACGTCATCGTTAAGGCGGCAAAACGCGCCGGTCAGTTGACAAGGCAGTTGCTGTCGTTGTCGCGAAAGGACGCAGTCACTCGTCGAGTTGTAAATTTGAATGAAGCCGTCCGCACGACGGGCAAACTGCTGAGCGAGACGCTGGATCGAAAGATTCGACTGGAGTTCGACCTGACGCCGGAGAATACGAATATCAAAGCCGACGAAACGCAGCTTGGCCAGGTGCTGCTGAACCTCGCGATCAATGCACGCGACGCGATGCCCGAAGGCGGAACGCTCCGGTTCACGAGTCGAACCGAAGACGACAAGGTGACAGTTCGAGTAACCGATACCGGGACCGGGATCGATCCCGAAAACCTATCGAGGATCTTTGATCCTTTCTTCACTACCAAGGAAAAAACCAAGGGAACGGGCCTCGGCCTCAGTGTCGTGTACGGAATCGTGAAACAGACGGGCGGTACCATCGACGTGAAGAGCGAACTGGACCTTGGAACTGAGTTCATCATTACCTTCCCGGCGTCAAGCGAACCCCGAAAGGACACCGCGCAGAAGGAGACGAGGCGAGCAGGTGGCGCCGAAAAGATCATGGTTGTGGACGACGAGCCGGAGATGCTGAATCTGCTCGAGACTGCCATGAAGGATCTCGGCTATACCGTGGTGTGCGCCAAGAATGGCATGGAAGCCGTCGAGCAGGCAGCCGAGGATATCAAGCTCGTCATCCTCGACATGATCATGCCCGAAATGGACGGCATGACCGCCCTTCGGTTCATCCGCCAGAAAACACCCGATGTAAAAGTGTTGATTTCCAGCGGATATACCTCTCCAGAGAAGGTGCCGATGCTGGAAAGAATTGGTATCGAAGGGTTCGTCCAGAAACCCTACGAACTCGGGAAACTCGCGTCCACCGTCAGAGACGTGCTTGACGGAGTCACAGTCTAACACGTACCATTCCCGTGGATTTTAATAACTGTGCGGGGCATTATAGATGGCAGATGACGAGAAGTCGAAAACGGCGAAATGGCCTTCATACACCATGGTCGATCCGCGCATGCGGAAGATCTATTTTCAGTTTTACCAGGAAACCTACAAGGCTTCTCATCTTGATCGAAAGACCAAGGAGCTGATTGCCATCGCCGCATCACTTGCAAGCCACTGCAAGGGATGCCTTGAAGGACACATCAAGAAGGCGCTGAAATACGGCGCTACCAAAGAAGAGCTCAGCGAAACCATTGCCATCACCATGGGCGTGAACGCAGCGGCCATGGTCGATCTCACCGACATTGCGGCAGAGAACCTGCGGATCCGGCATTTCGATGGTACACGTGCTCCGGAGGAACCTCGCGAAGTGTCTCCGGAGGAATAAGCGATGCTCCGCAGCCTGATCCTTCTCGTTATTTTCTCGATTCAATTCGGTCAGCGTGACGTCGTTCCCGCCGGATCGCGCGTCGAGTACAAGACTTTCCAGAGCAAGGTGCTCGCCCGGGAGCTCGGATACGGCATCTACCTGCCTCCTTCCTACAAGACGTCCACGAAGCGGTATCCGATTGTGTACTTCCTTCATGGAATGTTCGAGAACGAAATGCGGTGGAGCACGCGGGGCGGAACGGACCTGATGCTGGACCGCATGATCGCCGACGGAAAGATCGGCGAGTTCATAGTGGCAATTCCAAATGGCGGCACCAGCTTTTACACAAATACACGCGACGGCAGTGAGAAGTGGGAAGACATGATCGTCTCCGAATTCGTTCCAATGATCGAATCCAGCTACCGCGTGGACGCATCAAGGGCCGCTCGCGGAATCAGCGGTACATCGATGGGCGGTTACGGAGCCCTCAAGCTGGCGATGAAACATCCGGATATGTTCGGATCGGTGAGCGCCCACAGTGCCGTACTCCTCGCGGATCTTTCCGCTGCGCGCGTGTCCGATCGCAGGCTCCAGTTGTTCCAGTCACTCTTCGACAGGATCTATGGCATCAACCAGGACCTGGCCTACTGGGATGCCAACAATCCCATGACCCTCGCGAAAGACACGAAGAAGCTGAACGGGCTGAAGATCTATTTCGACTGCGGTACCGAGGACAACTACGGTTTCGATGCCGGCGCCAAGCTGCTCGACGAGATGCTCACAAAAGCATCCTATCCCCACGAAGCACACCTCTATCCCGGCCCCCACGGCTGGGACTTCGCCGCAAAGCACACCGGCGAATCAATGCTGTTCCACTGGAAAGCGTTTAGCGGAAAATAACTGTAGCGGCGCTCTATGAGCGCCGGTTTTTCCTGGAATCAACGAAATACCGGCGGTCATAGACCGCCGCTACAGGGCGCGTTTGCGTGATAATAAGTCATGAATTTCGAGTTCGAGCTTGTTTCTTATGACAAAGGAAACTCGCCTCTACTCCCGAAACATTCAGGCGTTTACAAGATCTTCGATATCCATGGAAAACTGATCGTCCTCGACAAGACCAGCAACCTGTTCCAGCGGTTCGAACGCTATTACGGCCCGCGGTCGGAGATGGTGCGCGATCTGGATCTGCGGGAAATCACGGGCCGTATCGAGTACCTCCGCACGGACTCGACATTCGAAACCCTGTACGTGCTCTATCGCGAAAGAAAGAAATTCTTTCCAAAGACATACAGGAAGATGCGCACCTTCCGTTTGTTCAACCTCATGAAGATCAATCGGAAGCAGCGCTTCCCTCGCATCTACGCGAGCCGCCAGATCAAACGCGGGGTCGATTATTTCGGCCCATTCATATCGCGCAGCCAGTTCTCGCGTTTGAAGACCACGCTGGAGCGAACGTTCAAGCTGCGGCCCTGCCTCTACAACATCCGCGGCAATGATCCTCATCCGGACTGTCTCTACTTCCAGATGCACACGTGCTCGCGGCCGTGCAACAACGACATCGATCGAGGCAAGTACCTTGAAGATGTGGAATATTCCATCAGGTTCATTGAGGGCCGCGACGAAGAAATGGCGCAAGCGCTTGTTCAGAAAATGAACAACCTGTCCATGGACACGAAGTTCGAAGAAGCCGAGATAGTCCGGCGGAGACTAGACAAGATCCATCGCGCAAGGCAGGAATACAAAGACACTTTCTTTTCCGTCTGGAATTTCAATTACGTTGTGCTGCTGGCTTCGGACTCTGTCTCGCGATGCAAGATCGCGTTCATTCGCGAGGGCCGCGTCATCGGTTTCGAAGAATACGAAGTCGATCTCCTGGCGGAGAAACTGAATTCGGATCTGCATCGATTGTTCGACGGTCCGCCGGAGCGCGATTCCACCGGCAGCCACTACGATGAATTCTGTCTGGTCTCGAATTTCATCGTCGATCCCCTACAGAGTGTGGACCTTCTGCCGGTACGCGACATCGAGAATCTGCCGACACTGGTCGTGGAACACCTTCAGCAGCGCAAGCGGAAGCGGAAACAGGCGAACTTACCGATGCCCGTTTAATTTGTGGTGGACGACTTTTCGATTCAGGGTATTTCGGTGGATGCCAAGAACGCGGGCGGCCTTGGTTTGATTTCCACCGGTTTTCGTGAGCGCGCTCTGGATGAATCGCTTTTCAAATTCATTCAGTGCTTCTTCCAGATAGATACGACGGTCGATCATCTCGGTCACAAGTGATTCCAACTTCTCTTTCACAACTTTGTCCTTGGAGTGGATCTCAGTGCTCGCGCCACCAGCGCTCCATTGCACGGTAGCCGACCAGAAATTTTGCTTTCAGTTCGTAGGGTGTCAGTATAGCAATCACTCGTGAGCCGGGAAGGAAATACGGCGCCAGCCCCGAGCCTTTCAGTCTCTCCGTTTGAACTTCGAAGGCCGTCAAGCCGAGCAGCAGCACCGAGCCGATCAACCATCCGCGAATGAAACCGAATGCGGCTCCCAGCATTCGATCTGCCCATTGAAGCTTTGCGAACTTCATGAACCTGGTGGTCAGCCAGATGCCCGTATACCCGACAACGAGGATTCCCAGGAAGATCAGGGAGAAGCCCAAGAATAGAGCAAAATTTTCGGTCCTGACAACATCTTTAAACAGGCCCGAAGCCGGACGATATAACCATGATGCAAGGAGGATGGCGATCAGGACCGTGATCAATCCAAAAACGACGCGCACGAAACCCTTAATCGCACTGATGACGATGGAGAGAACGAGGATGACAAGGATAACGAGGTCGATCAAGTTCACAGGATCACTCCAGTTCCCGACCGGTCAGGATCCGGAGCGCCTCAACGTATCTTGCGCTCGTTGCCCGGACGATGTCCTCGGGAAGCTCCGGCGCAGGCGGCTGTTTGTTCCAGCCGATTCGTTCGAGATAGTCCCGCACGAATTGCTTGTCGAATGACGGTTGCGGCTTGCCGGGCGAATACCGGTCGGCCGGCCAGAACCGGGAGGAATCCGGTGTCAACATTTCATCAACGATGGCGATCACGCCATCGATCGTACCGAATTCGAATTTCGTGTCGCATATGATGATCCCGCGTTTGGCCGCGAACTCGACAGCGCGGTTATAGATGGAAAGCGTGAGCTCTTTCAAACGCCGTATGTTTTCCACTCCGACGATCTTTGTCGCCTGCTCTTCGGAAATATTTTCGTCGTGTCCCGTCTCTGCTTTCGTGGCCGGACTGAAGATGGGTTGAGGCAGGCGATCGGAATCCCTCAAGCCTGCAGGCAGCCGGATACCGCAAACCTCGCCCGTCCTGTTGTAATCCTTCAAGCCGGAACCCGTGAGGAATCCTCGAGCCACGCATTCGATTGGAAACACTCTGGCTTTCTTCACGAGCATGGACCGTCCTTCGAGCTGGTCACGGAACCGATGCAGGTCTTTCGGATACTGATCCACCTTTGTCGATACGACGTGATTGGGAACAAATTCCTTGAAGAAATCGAACCAGAAGGCCGACATCTGCGTCAGAACCTTCCCTTTGTTCGGGATCGGTGTGGGCAGCACCACATCGAAAGCGGAGAGGCGGTCCGTGGCAATGATGAGGAAGTGTTCACCGAGGTCGTAAATGTCGCGAACCTTCCCTCGACCATGGAGCTTCACTCCGGGAAGGTCGGTTTTCATGAGTGCCATCAGCCTGTCACCTGCATTCTGCCGCGGAGCGGCGAAACTGTAGCGGCGCTCTATGAGCGCCGGTTTTTCGGCGGTCATAGACCGCCGCTACAGTTTCGCCGCTCCGCGGCTGTTCTCTGCGAATTCATGACCTAATTCAACCTTACTGAAACGATTTTGGAGATACCGGGTTCTTCCATAGTAACGCCGTACAGAGTCGTCGCCGTTTCCATGGTGCGCTTGCTGTGAGTAATGACGATAAACTGCGTATTCGAGCTCATGTCGCGCACCATGTTTGCAAAGCGGTCGACGTTCGCGTCGTCCAATGGCGCATCGACTTCGTCGAGCACACAAAACGGACTGGGCCTGTAGCGGAACAGCGCGATCAGCAGCGCCAGCGCAGCCAGCGCCTTCTCTCCGCCCGACAGCAGCAGCACATTCTGCAATTTTTTGCCCGGCGGCTGTGCCACGATTTCCACGCCCGCATCGGTTTCCCCGGCGCCTTCAAGCAGCCGGAGTTCGCCGTGCCCGCCGCCGAACAGGTGAACGAATGCCTGCGTGAAACCCGTGTTGATGGCTTCGAACGCTTCCTTGAACTGCCTGCGGCAGACCGTATCGATCTCTTCGATCGCCTGCGCCGTGTCTCGAATCGAGTCGAGCAGATCCTGGCGCTGGGTCGTCAGGAACTGGAACCGCTCTTCCGCTTCCTGATGTTCCTCGACTGCCATCATGTTGACTGCGCCCATCAAGTCGATCTTCTCCCGAAGGTCGCGATATTCCCGCTCGCGAATTTCGAGTTCACCCGGAGGCAGCGTGTCGAAGGATTTCACGCAAACAGCCTCGATAGTCTCGTTCAATTCGTTCAAGCACGTCTCGGCGAGGTGCTTCAAATCCGAATCCACCTGAGCCTTTTCGATTTCAAGCGCGTTATGCCGGTCCTTCCAGGTATCGAGCAGGCCCCGGGTTTCATCCCATCGGGCTTCGGCTTCTCGAAGCTCATTTCGCAGATTCTCGAGCGTGGCCGTCGTTTCGGCGATCGTTTGATCGAGCTGCTCACGCTCGGCCACCAGGCCGCGGCGCGTTTCGTCGAGAGACCGGATGGAAGCGCGGGTCTGCTCCTGCTGTTCGTTGGCTTGCTGGATCTGCGTTTCGGCCTGAGCGGCGCGCTCCTCGAGTTCGGCAGCCTGCAGGCGCAGCGCGGCGAGTTCCCTGGTCACTGTCGAGCGGCGTTCTTCGAGAACCGCCAGCTGGGATTGCAAGCCCGCAAAATCGCGCCGCAGGTTTTCCGCCTGAAAACCCAATTCTTCGCTCGAGCGGGAGCGGGATTGCACCTCTTCTTCAATCGCAGCCTTCCGGCCGGCGATCTCGACCAGCTCGCGCTCGGCTTCGGCCAGAGATTTCTCGACTTCGCTGCGTTCCTCCGCAATGCGGCCGATTTCCGCCGTGGTGAGCCTCAATCGCTGCTCGGCACGCTCGAAGTCGGCAGTAAGCGATTGGACCCGGTGGTCCATGTTGAGAATCGCCTTTTCGGCTTCTTGAAGATCGAACGACAGGCTCGCTTTCAGCGCTTCGCTCTCCTGTACGAGCATCTCCAATCGAGCCCGGTCTTCGTGCAAATGCGCGGCGCGGCGGGCCGCCTGATCCATCTTCCGGTCCAGTTCGCGGATTTCGCGCTTCAGCGAAAGCGGTCCAAGCGCCTCGTGCTCACCCCAACTGACGACGTGCCCGCGAACGACTTCACCTGTGCGGGCAACGAAAACCATCCCCGGATAGCGTTCGGACAATTCCCACGCGCGTTCGACGGTATCGACGATATAGGCGTCGCGAATGTATTCGTTGAAGTGCCGCACCCGGTCGTCGAACCGGATCACGTTCCCCAACGGCATTGCATTCTCAATTACGACCGGAGGAGAAGTGCTCGTGCTTCCGTTGCGGACGAGGCAGTCGAGGCGGCCTTTACTGACACTCTTCGCAATCCCAAGCGCGCGCTCGGCCTGCGCGCGGTCCTCAACCACCACGTACTGAAGTTCCCACCGCAGAAAATCCTCGACAAGGGATTCATACTCGTGCTCGACCTCGACGAAGTCCGCCAATATGCCGAGCGGTGCCCATTCCAGATCGCGAACATGATTGAAGAACTGTTGGACGGACTCCGTGCTGTAGGCGCGCTGAACGGCCAGTTCCCCGATCGTCTGAAGACGATGGCGAATGCTTTCTTCCTGCGTTTTCGCTTCGGCTGCGGCTTTCACCGCGTCTGAATGCTCGCGCTTGTATCCGGAATAGGTATTCTCGGCTTCGTGAAGCCGGTTCTTCAACTGCCCGAAACCCACTTGCCGGCCAGAATGCTCTTCGCGCGCGGCATCCAGCTGCGCCGAGAGTTCCGCAGTCTGAGCGCGCGCTTCGCTCTCTTCGCGGCCGAGCCGCCCCGCCTGTGCAGCAATCCGGCCGATGGTTTCCCTGCGGCTCGAAATTTCATTCCTGATGCGCGCTTCACGTCCGACGACTTCGAACTGCTGGTGGCGGAGCCGCTCGACCATCTGCTCTTCCGAGTTGCGGCGTTCCGCCAGGTCCGAAAGCGACGCGGTTACCTGGCCGATGTCGCGTTCGACCGACTGCTGGTCCAGGTCGATGCCCGCAAGCTGCATACTTTTCGCGTTGCTGTCTTTCCTGTTGCGCGCGAGATCTTCGAGAGAGCGCAATTTCTCGCCGGCGAGCACTGTCTTCCGCTCTTCGAGGGTCTGGACCTGATCCTGAAGCCTTTCGCTGCGCTGAACCGATTTTTCGTGTTCGAGCTCGACTTCAGAACGGCGCTCCCGGATTTCTTCGAGCTTACGTTCCTGCCCGGCCACGTCGGTTCGCCGCTGATGCACGAGCCCATTGAGCCGCTCGATATCCTGATCGAGCCGTTTTCCCTCACTTTCCATCAATACCAGAGAGATCTCGACTTTGTCCTGCTGGTCGACCAGCATCTCGGCTCGCGTCGAAAAGACCGCGGAGAGAATCTGGCGCATCCGGTTGCGAAGTTCGATAAAGCGGCGCGCCTTTGCCGCCTGCCGCTTGAGTGAATTCCGCTGCCGATCGACCTCTGCCAGAATGTCGTTGACGCGCGAGAGGTTCTGCCTGGCGGCTTCCAGGCGGGATTCCGCCAGTTTTCGTTTGGCCTTGAATTTCGTAATGCCCGCGGCTTCTTCGATCAGAGAGCGCCGATCCGAAGGCTTCGAGCTGAGCATTTGCCCCACTCGGCCCTGTTCGATGATGGCATAACTGTTCGGACCAAGACCTGTACCGAGAAAGATGTCCTGAATATCGCGAAGCCGGCACGGCCTTCCATCGATCAGGTAGATGCTTTCTCCCGACCGGTACAACCGACGCTGAATGACGACATCGCGAGGGGCGGCAGGCGGGTGGGTGCCATTTCCATTGCCGTTCCCGTTGCCATTCCCATTTCCATTCGCATGCTCGGTAAGGGTGATGGTGACTTCCGCCATTCCCATGGGGGCCCGGTTCCGGGTGCCGTTGAAGATGACATCCTCCATCTTCTCACCACGCAGGGACTTGGCGCTCTGCTCGCCCAGCACCCAGGCGATGGCGTCGGAAACATTGCTTTTGCCGCAGCCGTTCGGCCCGACGATGGCGGTGACTCCGGAATCGTTGACAACGATTTCGCCCCTGTCGGAGAAGGACTTGAAGCCGATCAATTCGATACGTCTAAGTTTCAACACCAATGCGTGCCCCTCGATTTCTGTCTTTTATCAGATTACTGCCGTGTTGTCTCTTCTAGCTTCGCCACGGGGAGTGACAGATTGGGTCCATATGCGCTATTGTCGGTTGGAAAGCGATAGACATGAAAATTTCGGCAAGGGATGAATATGCGTTGTCGGCGGTCCTGGAGCTGGCGTTGAACTACGACGGCGAGGCGCCCGTTCGCGTCCAGGACATCGCGCAGCGGCAGGGTATTCCGATGAAGTTCTTGTTTCAGATCATGCAGATATTGAAACGAGTCGATGTCGTTCGAAGCAAGAGGGGAACCGAAGGCGGCTACGTGCTGAGCAAACACCCGAGCCAGATCACCATCGGAGAAGTGATCCGGAGCATGAGCGGACCGTTCGTGCAGCTTTCGTGCCTGGAGACGGGAAATTTCACCGACGATTGCGCCAAACAGTCCACATGCCACTTCAAACCGATCTGGGCGGAAGTGGACCGCGCCATCGCCGGCATCCTGAACAGCATCACGTTCGAAGAATTGGTCCGCCGAGCGCGTATGAGCCAGCAGCAGCTGATGTATCACATCTAACCTAGAGGAGCGATGCGCTCCATCCTTCACGTGGACATGGATGCGTTCTACGCATCTGTTGAGCAGCTCGATCAACCCCAATACAAGGGCCGGCCGGTTATCGTCGGCGCGGATCCCAGGGCCGGAAGGGGACGCGGAGTTGTCGCCGCTTGTTCATACGAGGCGAGAAAGTTCGGCGTGCGGTCCGCGCTTCCGATCAGCCGCGCATGGAAACTGTGTCCGGAGGGCGTTTACGTGCGCCCGCGCATGGAGCGCTACTCGGAAGTATCGGGCCAGGTGATGGAAGTGTTCCGGCGGTACACCGATCTCGTGGAGCCCCTGAGTATCGACGAAGCTTTCCTCGACATCACCGGCTCGGTCACGCTGCTTGGAGCGCCCGAACAGATCGCAGTGTCCATCAAGAAGGAAGTCCGTCAGGCGACTGGTTTGACGGCCTCGGTTGGTCTCGCACCGAACAAGTTCCTTGCGAAGATCGCCTCCGATTTGAGGAAACCGGATGGCTTTGTTGTGGTCGAGGAGAAGGACATTGAACAGTTCCTGGCCCCCCTGCCCATCTCGCGGCTCTGGGGAGTAGGCCCCAAAACGGAACAGCGCATCCGCGAAATGGGATACCAGACGATTGGCCAGGTCGCCAGCGCTTCGCGCGAAGTGTTGATTCGGTCTCTTGGAAGTCTCGGCGAGCATCTCTATCAGTTATCGAGAGGCAAGGACGACCGTCCGGTTGTGCCGAACTGGGAACCGAAATCGACAAGCAGCGAAACGACATTTGACGAGGATACGAACGATCGCGAGCTTCTTCTGAGCACGATCCTCGACCTATCCGATCATGTTGCCGAACGGCTCCGCAAGGACGGCTACCGCGCGCGCAGAGTGACGCTGAAGCTCCGATATTCGAACTTTTCCACACACACGAAACAAAGCTCGCTGGATAAGTTTGTCCAGACGGGCGAGGAAATCGCGGAAGTGGCAAGGAGACTTTTTGCAAAGTTTTCACTGAAACAGAAGATTCGCCTGATTGGCGTTTCCGCCGGCGATATGCATCGTGACGGCGCAGACCCACAGCAACTTGGCCTGTTTCCGCAGTCCAACGACAAGGAAAAGCTGAGCCACACTCTGGATGAAATCAAACAAAAATTCGGCGCCGACGCCGTCCGCCGCGGCTCGCAGTTGCGATAGTTACTGTAGCGGCGCTCTATGAGCGCCGGCCTTTCGTAAAGAAATTCGGGGACAGACGTATAAATCACCTAATTAGCTGTAAGAGGAACTTTGAAGCTAATTAGGTGATTTATACGTCTGTCCCCGAATTTCAAAAACCGGCGGTCATAGACCGCCGCTACAGCAGACGAATCCGATTTCTTGCTTTTCCCGAGTCAACATAGAATTGTCGGCATCCATGTCGAAGATCGGGACAATTATTCTGTGCGTCGGACTCGTGCTCACGGGATGCAGCAAGAGACCTGTTGTGGTTGCTCCCGTCGTTCCGGCGGACCTTCCGGAATTCCGGCAGGGTCTCGCCGCGCTTCATGAATTCACTCCTGAAGGCTACGCGCGCGCCGTAGAACACTTTCAGCGCGCCTCGGACCTGGCTCCTGAGAAATGTGAATATCGACTCCAGGCGGCGCAGTCGAGTCTCTTCCTCGCGCTCGAGCTAAAGCTCAACTCGGAGGATTTCCGCGCGGCGTGGGAACGCGGAGCGGATCCAGAGTGCGCCCCAGGCACGGCATTCGCCATACGGCTCGATGCATTTCGATCGCTGGACGATTTCGGCAGCAGGGATCGGACAATCCTGCAAAAGATCAATCAAGCCATCGAGCTCGCACCTGCCGACGCCTTCAATTGGGTTCTCCGATGGAAGATCAATCCCACAGCCACCCGGCAGGAAAACTCGATCCTGAAGGCTGCAGAAATCGCTCCCGAACTGGCCATCGTCCAGTACGAGCTGGGAAATTACCTGCTTGTGACCGGGCAATATCCTGAGGCCCGCCGTGCTTTCCAGCGGGCGCTCGAACTCAGCCCCAGGCATTTCCGCTCGATGATCGGACTTGCGCAGGCGATCTCCTCGATCGACGAAGACGAGGACGTCGAAGCTCTTTACAAGCGCGCCGTCGACATTGCGCCGGATTTTCTGGAAGGCCGTATGCTGCTGGGCGATTACTACTCGGGCCTCGAAGAAAATGAGCTTGCCCGCGAGCATTATCTGGCCGTCTTGAAACGCAACCCACGATTCGATATCGCTCAACTGCGGCTCGGTCTGAGTTACCTCCAGACGTCCGGCATCGACGACTCGGAGAAGGCTTTTCGAACCGCCATCGAAATCAACCCGTCCAGCTTCGAGGCCTATTACTACCTCGGCAATATCTGGCTGATCCGCGGTGACCTGGAGAAAGCCCGCGCCCAGTATGAGGAGTCGCTGAAGTTCGTGCTCAACTTCCCCGAGGCGGTTTACGCGCTCGGCACCGTATTTTTCCGCCAGGGCCAGACGGACAGGGCGCTGGAGGAGTTCGAGAAGGTCATCCGCATGAACCGGATCCTCGCTGACGCGTACTTTTCGAGAGCGGCAATCCGGGCGCAGCGCGGGCAGTTCGTCGAAACGATCGATGACTGCAACCTGGCGATCGGGTTGTACGACGGTCAGCTGGTTTCGTCGCTGAAGTCGATCGAGCAATATGAGATGCGGGGGCTTACCCGCAAGGTTGAGGCCGAGCGCAAAAGGAAGGAACGCATCGAGATTAATATGGAGCGCGCTCGGCAACTGAAAATGAAGGCCGAAGATGAGAGTTTGAAGGGACCATGACGCTACTACTTCTTTCACTGATGCTCTTCCAGCAGGAAGACCCAAAACAGCTTCAGGCCGTGGTCGAAACGTCGGCCGGAAGCTTCATTGTGGAGTTCTATTCCGACCAGGCCCCGAATCACGTTCGGAAGTTCATCGAGCTGGCGCGGCAGGGCTTCTACAACGGCACGACGTTTCACAGCATGGTCGCGCACGGCATCGTGCAGGCCGGCGACCCGGAGTCGAAGAATCCGCAGGCCCGTGCGAAGTACGGCACGGGTGGATTCAATCTCGGCCTCAGGCCGGAGATCAGCAACGTGCCTTTCAAACAAGGAACCATCGTCGCAACGATTCTTCCCGGTGAACCGAACAGCGCCGGTTCGCAGTTTTTTATTTGCGTGACCGACCAGCCTCAGTTCAATGGCCAGTTCACGGCATTCGCGCACGTGGTGGAAGGTATCGAAGTTGTGGACAAGATTTCCACCACGCCTGTGGACGATAAGCAAATAGCCCGGGAGCGAATCGACATTCGAAGTATTGCCATCCGGCCGATCCCGAAACCGGCCCCGCCTCCGTTCACCGAGGAAACAACGGAAGCCCTCGCCCAGTATCGGGTCGTGATGGAGACGTCCAAAGGGAACATCGTGATCGAGATGTTTCCGGACAAGGCGCCCAATCATGTTCGTCACTTTCTGAGGCTGGCGTCTCTTGGCGTGTATGACAAGACGGCTTTCCACCGCATCGCTCCGGGATTCGTGATCCAGGCGGGCGATCTCAATACGCGGAAAGAGCCGGTTCCTCAGGCCGCACAGAAATATGTGGTGAAGATCCGGGCGGAGATCAACGACGTCAAGCACCGGGCGGGCATTCTCTCGATGGCACGAGGCGAGGAAATCGATAGCGCCCTGACATCTTTCTTCATTGTGCTCGCGGACCAACCCGCGCTCGATGGCACGTACACGGTTTTCGGCCGGGTCGTTGAGGGGATGGATGTGGTGGAAAAGATCGCCGCCGTTCCGACGGAAAACGAGCGCCCGAAAGAGCTTGTCGAGATCTATTCCATGAAGGCCGAGCGCCGGAAATGAATTGGGGGAAATAGCCGCGAATTACGCGGATTACGCGAAATTCGCGGCTATTTCCGCCCAATCTATTTCCGGAACACGCTTTTCAGGAAATCCTCGCGGCTTCGCTCGAAATCGGAAATGGCAAACGTGGCACCGGACTCCATGAGTTGATCCACCGTGTAGTGCCCGGTTGCGACCCCCACGGTTTTGAAACCGGCACCCCGGCCCGCTTCGATATCGCGAGGAGTGTCGCCAATCACGAAAACGTCCTCGGGAGGCATCGCGCGGACGCTTTGCATGGCGGCTGCTTCGGCGGCCTTTCGGACCAGAGTCGTTCGATCTTCGGAATCCGAACCGAAACCGCCGAATTTGAAGTACTGATTCAGATTCGCGCGATCGAGTTTGATCCGGGCGCCCAATTCGACGTTACCGGTCGCCAGACCGAGCATGACGTCGGCACGTGCCGACATTTCGGCAAGGATGTCGGCAATTCCGGGCAGGACATGGTACCGCTCGGATGTCAGGACTTCATCTTTTAGATAGAAAAGATAGGATTCGAGGATAGACGCAAGCCGGCTTTCGATTTCGGAATCGTTTCCGACTCGGGCTAGCAGAATTTCACGAATGATTGCAGGATCCGTTTTCCCATGAGGGGAAATTCCCTGCGTGGCGTTCTCAACTGCAAGAATGTTGCGGCAGGCGCGATCTAGCGCACGTAAACCGGCCCCACCAGTGAAGATCAGGGTCTGGTCGACGTCGAAGAGAAGTAACTTCACCCACTAACAAAACACCAATTCTTCCTCAGTTTCAAGTACCTGATGCGCTTCAAGGGCATCGATCTCCACTTCGAAGCCGCAGCCCCGCTCCAGACAAATCAGTCCGTTAGAGAGTACCGAGTATGCCATTTCATCCTGACTGCTGCATCTTGGACAAACCATAGTGAAAACCTCCATATATCGCTAAGCACTTCGGCTACCAAATCATCACGCTGTTGGACGTTTAAATTGAAATAATGGTTTGGGCTTCGGGCGAAATTTTGTTTATGCTTGCGGGCTTGCTATGAGGCCGATGGTCCAACTCTCGGCGATCACCCTCGAAAAGCTCCAGGCTTTCTCCGGCCGGTCGAGTACGCTCGTCACGATTGACGCCCCTTTGTTTGGAAGTGTCATGATCATGAACGGACGCCTGCTCCGGAAGGCTGCAAACTACGTCGAGCCCGAGAAGATCGGCCAGTCCATCGGGTTCCCTGCTTATGAACTAATCGTTGCCGAAGCGTCGCGCTTCTGGATTCAACATGAGACCGGCGTCCGGATGCGAAAGGGGCGTAACGAGATGGCGAAGCTGCTCGAGGGCATCTAGTTTGGATCGATGGAAAGCCTGGTTCATCGGCTGGATTGGCTTCTTTGTCATCGGCATCATCGGGCGCACGATGCGCTGGCAATCGGTTGGCGATTCCTACCTCGATGAGATCTATAAATCCGGAAATCGCGCGATCTTCACCTTTTGGCATGGCAGAATTTTTCCGGCCACGTATTATTGGCGGAATCGCGGCATCGTCGTGATGACCAGCATGAATCGTGACGGCGAAGCCATTGCGCAATGCATTCAGCGATTCGGGTATGGCGCCGCACGCGGCTCGAGTTCGCGGGGAGGCTTCAAGGCCCTCGCACAAATGGCTCGCGACATTCGTCACGGAAGGGATACGGCGTTCACGATCGACGGCCCGCGCGGCCCGCGATACATCGCCAAACAAGGCCCCGTTCTTCTTGCCATGAAGACCGGCGCGGCGATTTTTTGCTTTCACATTTCAATGAAGCGCAAGATTCAACTCAAGAGTTGGGACGAATTCCAGATCCCGCTTCCATTCACCCCGGCGATCGTCCTGAAGGCGGCGCCCATCTGGGTGCCACATGATGCCCCTGAAGCGCACCTTCGCGACCTCCATCTGCAAATGCAGGACACGCTCGATGATCTAAGAAAGAAGGGGGATAGCTGGTGGTAATCTGGACATACGAGCTGTGTTGGTGTAGATTATACATGACTAAGTTAATTCAGAAGGACCACAATGGGCGACTTTAAAGAGATTCTCAATCAGGCCAAGAAGGAAATCGTTGAAATAACCGTCCAGGACGTACAGGAGAAGTTCAATCCTGCCAATGGTTTTACTCTTCTCGACGTTCGGGAAGGCGACGAGTGGGAACAGGGCCACCTCGACAAGGCTATTTTCCTTCCCCGGGGCTTCCTGGAAGTCAAGGCCGACAAAACTCTGACCGATAAACAGCAACCCGTCGTGGTCTATTGTGCCGGCGGTGTACGGTCGGCGCTGGCCGCAAAGACGCTCAAGGATCTCGGGTACACGAAGGTCTATTCCATGGCCGGTGGTTTTAATGAATGGAAGAACAACGGTTTCCCGTTTGTGGTTCCGGAGAAAGTCGGCAAGGACCATATGGCCCGATACAGCCG
>Ga0137407_10000625_pt1 | contig 23594 bp, 24 predicted proteins | sample CZOMad2_2_16fung_FD_108410 | JGI IMG/M metagenome (GOLD analysis project Ga0137407, IMG submission 108410) | Vadose zone soil fungal communities from Angelo Coast Range Reserve, California, USA - CZOMad2_2_16fungal (Illumina Assembly) | ecosystem: Environmental > Terrestrial > Soil > Vadose... | reverse complement strand
TCCTCACGGCTCGCGCCGTGGTTCGGCTATCACAACATTTTCGCCAAACGTCTCACGCAGTTAGCCATCACAGGCGAAATCCGCATCGGCGCGATCCTTGTCGGCGCCGAGGCGTATCTAACGAGCGGTGACGCGATTCGGTCTGATCGGCGTGCCGACGAACGCCTTTGGGCGTACTCACGGTGTTGCCCGGGCTCCCGGCGTTCTGCGTGACGCTGGCCTCGCCAATGCCCTCTCGCCCTGCACCGACTACGGGGATATCCCCGTACTGCCTCCCCAGCCGCACCGCGACGCGGCGACCGGCATCATCGATCCCGCAGGCTTGGCCGCGATGGTCACTGGGGTGCGCTCAGCGGTGGGGCACGTCCTCGCCGACGGCTGCCTGCCCGTCGTCATCGGGGGCGACTGCCCATTGCTACTCGGCTGCCTCGCGGGCGCTCGCGACCGCCATGGGCGCCTCGGTCTACTCTTCGTGGACGGGCACGAGGACGCGTACCCGCCGGCGCTGTCCCCGACGGGCCAGGCCGCAGACATGGAGCTCGGCTTCGCGCTGGGTCTGTCGACGTCGGGAATCCCCGAGCTGGACGCGCTGCTCCCCCTGATCGCCGCCGAGGACGTCGTCGGCGTCGGCGCCCGTGATCGCCAAGACATCGAGGCCGTCGGCGCCCGCTCGGTCGCCGGCCTCCTAGGACACAAACGCTGGCCCGCCGCCCAGCCGTGGTGGCTGCACATCGACCTCGACGTGCTTTCGACTGACTCCCTCGCCGCCGTTGACTACCCACAGCCCGGCGGCCTCTCGTGGACGGACCTCGAGGACGTCGTCGCCGAAGCCGTTGGCGTAGCTCGGCCGGTGGGCATGAACGTCACGATCTACAACCCCGATCTCGACCCCGGCCTCGCCGCCGCACCACGCATTGTCGCGTTCGTCACAACGGTCGCCCACCTCCTCGCCGACGGGCCCTGCTGATCTCCGGTCACTAACGTCCCGCTGACGTCGGGGCACCCCTCGGGATTGAAACCTTGCTGTCCGGCACGACGCTTCCCTTCCCATCGGCTAGTTACGCAATGCCGAATCGACACTTCAGCTCCCGGGATCAAATTTCACTCCCGCCCCGACTAACCTCCCAAGAATGAGACACACGAGTCCCACGAACCGAGACTCTGGCGAGACTTTTCCCGAGACATTGGGACTTGGACGGGATTCCGGCTAACCGCCACGAACTAACGAACCTACGGAACCAGAGCAGTGACCAGTCGAAGGCACGCCATGCCGTTGGAAGCCGCCTGTACATCGAGGGCCCGCAATCATCGAAATCGAACTACCGGATCATCAAGACTAACTTCATCTGACAGGTAACATGACAAACCATATCATTCGTCACGCCATCCTCCTTGCTGGTAGCCCAGCGCGGCCTTTGCCGCGCTGGGCCCTCATTCGGTCTACTTCTCTTTGATGGCAGCCTGAACCTTGGCCGCCACATCCGGCGGAATCACGGAGATGCCGTGGGCCGTCTTGGCGTGCTCCGCGCCCTTGGCCATAATTTCCGCGACGTCCTTGCCCTCCATGACGAAGCTACAGCCGGGCATCACGTCACCGCACTTCAGGATTTTCGCCATCAGATGTCCCCCTCTGTGTTGTTCGGCCGTTCCGTTCGCGACCCACCGTGGGCCTGACGACTTCCCCACCCCGAATGGCAGGGGGTCGTTCTCGCTCGGGTCCTAGTCCGATCCGCAGACCCGCTACGCCGACGCGGCCTCGAAGCCTTTGTCGGGACGTTCAAACGCGACTATCTCGGCGACGCCGAGCTGCGTGATGCGGAGACGGTGCTCGCGCAGCTCAGCGGCTGGTTCGACGACTACAACACCCTGGCGCCGCACTCGGCGCTCGGGATGCGCAGCCCGCAGGAGTATCGCGCGCTGACCGTCGCGCCCGCCTGCGGGGCGCCGGCCGCGTCAGGGACGCCGCCGCATTTGCCCCAGGACAGGCGATCGACGGAGGAGCCGCTATCTGGGTACCCCCGAAAATCGGGATTGAGCCGACCCATGCGAGCAGTTAGCCTAAGCTCCCCACCTGAGCAGAACAATGGGGAGCACTCCAGGACGGTCGCAGTCCTCGTGGTGACCCTGCCGCGCACCTTCGGGTCCTGCTCAGTTCTTCTGCATAGCTCGGACAACCGTCAGCGCCGTGCATGCTAGACTCCTATCTCAGCAGGCCATTCCTAACTCCAACGGGGCCACGTCCGGAGATGCTCATAGTAAAGGGCGCTCTGCCTTACCGGTTCTAAACGCTTCCGTCTAATTCATGTTCGGCCGCCACCAAACGAATCCAAGGTATTCCGCAGATGAATGGAGGCCCCATGCCAAAACCCGCTGCGAGATTCGACGCCGAGTCCGTTCGCGCCTCATGGGACCACGCGGCCGATGCATATGCGCAAGCTCAGGCGTCAGGAAGCGACTACTACCGATATGAGTTTTTCGGCCCGGCCCAATTGGCGCTGATTGGTGACGTTGGCGGGATGAGCGTTCTCGACGTTGGTTGCGGCAACGGTTATATCGCGCGTGAGGTGGCGCGACGTGGCGCACGAGTGACTGGGATCGACATTTCTCCCCGGATGATCGAGCACGCCGAGGAGCAGGAGTCGGTCGGGTCGCTTGGTATCGAGTATCACGTTCTTCACCGCATCTCCTCCAATTGCTTCCGCCATGCGTCTGAGAACCCTCCTGGACCACCTCGTCCGCTCGGAGCAGCAGCGACTGGGGAAGAGCCGGCCCCATCGTGCGGGAGCATAGATAACATAAAAGCCGTCCTCAATTCGGGACCCTTGCAGTACGCACAGGACCTGCCCCCCTTTGCAGCAGTCCACCAAGCGTGTGAGGAAGAGGCCTGAATGACGGCCCGGCGCGGGCGGGGACGCTCAGGCGCGCGGGGGCAGGCGGAGCGCGGCGCACTCGTCGTGCAGCACGCCGGAGACAATCCGGAGCGGCTGGCCGGTCATCTCGAGCAGCCGCTCGATGGCGTAGCTGGCGTAGCCCACGCCCATGCGGGCGAACCGCGCGCCGATGACGAGCTCCGAGACGCCCGCGATGCAGATGGCCCACGCGCACATGGGGCACGGCTCGACGGTCGTGTAGAGCGTCGTGCCCTTGAGCGGACCCGCGTCCGCGCGGAAGGTCGGATTCACGACCCGCCGGTCGAGCGACAGCCGGCGTACGGCCTGGGTCTCGGCGTGCGCCGTGACATCGGCCAGGGTCGTCGCCTGGTTGTGGGCGCGCGAGACGACCGCGCCCCCCTGCGTGATGACGGCGCCACAGCCCATGTTGCCCTCGGCGGCCGCCAGCGCGGCTTCCTCCAGCGCCACCCGCATGAACCGCTCGTGGTCGGTCATGATTTCCTCCTCCGTGGTCTCGGCATCGATCGGCCCGCGCCCCAGGCCAGGCGGTCAATGGCCAGCGGCGCCTCCCGCGCGTCGTCAATCATGCCGCGCCAGAGCGGCTCCAGCTGCTTCGCGATCGCGAACGTGCGCGCCTGCTCGGATACCAAGCGCTGGCCGATCTCCTGCACCCGCTCCGCGGCGCGACCGATGTCCGCCGTCAGCACCCGCCCATCCTCCACGACCACACGGCCGTCCACAAGGACGGTCCGGATGGACTGCCCCGCCTCAGCCAGGACGAGCTGGGCGACCGGGTCCTTGAGCGGGGCAAAGGCCGGCGCGCGCCGGTCCACGAGGACCAGATCAGCCCGGCGCCCGGGCTCGATGGCGCCCACCTCCTTCTGCCAGAGGGCGCTCCGCGCGCCGCCGGCCGTCGCCATGCCGAAGGCTTCGTGGGGCGTGAGCCAGCGCCGGTAGTCGGGATCCGTCAGGCCCGTCAGGAGCGTCGCCCACTTCATGGCTTCGAGAATGCTGAGGCCGTCGTTGCTGCTGGTCCCGTCGCAGCCGAGGGCCAGGTTGACGCCGGCCTCGACCAGGGTGCGCAGCGGCGCCAGGCCGCTGCCCAGCTTGCAGTTGCTCGCCGGGTTGTGGACGACGGTGGCGTCCCGGGCGGCCAGGCGGCGGATGTCGTCCGGATCGAGCCAGATGCCGTGCATGATCGAGGTGACGCCGGTGAGGAGGCCCAGGCGGTCCAGCTCGGCGATCATGCTGCGCCCGTAGCGTCGCGGCCCCTGCACCGCCTGGAGCCGCGTCTCCTGCACGTGGATGACGTACGGGAACCCGTGCTCCTCGGCCAGCCGATGGAGACCCTTCAGGAGCGCGGTCGTGCAGCGCTGGGGCGCCGAGGGATTCGGAACGAAGCGGGCGAGCCCGCCCCGCCGCTCCTGGCGGCGCATGTTCCGCCGGCTCCAGTCGAGCAGCTGCCGCGCGCTGGGGACGCGCACGCGCTTGAAGGCGCGGAGGAGCCCGGCGGGAATCAGCGCGGGGTCGATCGGCAGAGTCTCGTAGAGCGGCCGGTCCATGGCTTTCACGGTTGCCCACGCGCGGATGCCCGCGTCGCGGTAGGCCTGCATGATGGCGTCCACGATCTCGTCGCGGTGGTCGTAGTAGACGGAGATGTCGTCGATGACCGTCGTCACGCCGTTGCGCAGCATCTCGAGAGACGGCAGGAGCGTCCGCCAGTAGACCTCGTCGGGCGTGCGCGGGGTCACGCCGAGCACCGGGTGGCCGTAGAGCGCCCAGATCTCCATGGGCGCCATCGGCGCGACGCCGCGGTTGAAGCTCTCGTAGGTGTGGCAGTGCGCGTTGACGAGGCCGGGGAAGACGATGCGCCCGGAGGCGTCGAGGACTCGGTCGACGCGTCCGGCGGCGCCCGGCAAACGGCCCACGGCGGCAATCCGGCCGTCGCGGACCAGGATGTCGGCGTTCGGCAGGGGCTTGGCGTCGGCGCCCGGGACGACGAGCCCGCCGTGGATCAGGAGGCTCGCCACGTCTAGTCGGCGACGATGGCGACGGGCCGGCACCACCCGCCGCTGCCGCGGTGCACCTTGACCGGAAAGCACGCGACGGTGAAACCGGTCGGCGTTGGAATAGCGCCGAAGTTCGCCATCTTCTCCATGTGGCAGTACTCGCGCTCGCGCCCGGCGTAGTGCGCCGGGAAGAAGGACGCCGCGTCGCCCCCCCGGAGCCGCTCGGCCATCGTCGGGATCGGGATGTCGAAGCCCCAGGCATCCGTGCCCATCATGCGCACGCCCCGCTCGATCAGCATGAGCGTCGCCTCGCGCGACATCCCCGGGTGGCGCAGGTTCCAGTCGGGCTGGTCGAAGAACCGGTCGCAGCCGGTCCAGATCAGCACGATGTCGAGCGGGCGGATGCGGTAGCTGATCCGCGCCAGCTCCGCGTCCACCTCCGCGGCGGAGATCGACTCGTCTGCCTGCTTGGCGCGGAAGTCCAAGCGAACCCCCGCGCCGAAGCACCACTCGAGCGGGATCTCGTCGATCGTCCGGGCGGGCTTGCCCTCGGAGGTAGGCCCGTAGTGCCACGGCGCGTCCATGTGGGTGCCCGCGTGCGTGGACAGCGTCACGACCTCGCTCGCCGAATGCACGCCCGGCAGCGGGAAGCGGTCGGCGGGCACCCCGTAGCTCTTGGCGCGCTGGCGCGCGACTTCCCGGTGGTCGAGATAGGTGATGGACTGCTCGTGCGTGTCCATCGAATAGTTCATGATCGGCACGGACAGGTCGATGATCCTCACGTCCACCTCCCGCGGAAGAGCCGGCACGAGGCCGGGTCCACGACCGACACGGTCACCTTCTCGCCGATGCGCCAGGTCCGCTCGCCGCCTCCGCCCGCGCGCGGCCGGCTGACCCGGAGCCGGGCGCCCTCCCCCACCGCCACCTCGTACTCCATCGTCGGTCCCGCATGGAGGGCGAACGTCACCCGCCCCTCCCAGCCGCCCCGCTCGGCCGCGGCGCGGAGCGCCAAGTTCTCGGGCCGGATCATGAGCACGCCCTCCGCGCTCGTGGACGTCTCGCCCGCCAGGCCCACCTCGAGCTCGGTCCCGCCCGCCGCGACGCGCGCCGCGGCGCCGTCCGTGCCGAGCACCTTGGCGTCGAGTAGGTTCGAGGCGCCGATGAAATCCGCCACGAAGAGATCGTGGGGCCGGTCGTAGATCGCCTGCGGGGTGTCGCACTGGACGATGCGGCCCGCCTGCATGACCGCAATGCGGTCGGACATGAGCATCGCCTCCTCCTGGTCGTGGGTGACGAAGATCGTGGTCACGCGGAGCTCGCTCACGAGCTGCTTGACCTCGATCTGCATCTCGACGCGGAGCTTCTTGTCGAGGGCGCCGAAGGGCTCGTCGAGCAGCAGGAGAACGGGCTGCACTGCCAAGACCCGCGCCAGGGCCACGCGCTGCTGCTGGCCGCCCGAGAGCTGGTGCGGGTAGCGGCCGCCCATGCCGGGCAGCTTCACCAGCTCCAGCATCTCGGCCGCGATCCGGTCGGTCTCCGCGCGCCCGCGGCGGCGCATGCGAAGGCCGAAGCCGATGTTCTGCGCCACCGTCATGTGCGGGAAGAGCGCGTAGTGCTGGAAGACGATGCCGATCTGCCGCAGGTGGGGCAGGACGTCGTTGATCACGGTCTGGCGGAGCACCACGCTCCCCTCGGACGGCTGGAGGAACCCGGCGATGGACTTCAGCAGCGTGGTCTTGCCGCAGCCCGACGGGCCCAGGAGCGTCACGAACTCGCCGGGCTCGACGTCGAGCGACACGTCGTCCACCGCGAGGACGGCGCCGTAGCGCTTGGAGAGACGGAGCAGCTGGAGGTCCGGGACCGGCTGGGCGCTCATAGCCTCACGATGCGCGTGAGGCCGACCGCCCGGTGGGCCAGGAGGACCACGGCCAGCGTGATCAGGACCAGCACCGTCGAGATGGCGGCGACCGACGGGTCGAGGTCGAACTCGATCATCGAGAACAGGCGGATGGGCAGCGTCTCGACGCGCGGCCCGGCCAGGAAGAGGGACACGGTCAGGTTGTCGAACGACGAGATGAAGGCGAAGGCCCCGCCGGTGGCGATGCCGGGGAGGAGGTTCGGCAGGACGACGTGCACGAAGGTGCGCCAGATGTTGGCGCCCAGGCTCCGTGCGGCCTCCTCGAGATGCGGGTCGAGGAGCGCCAGGCTCGCAGCCGTCGTCCGGACGACGTACGGCACGATGATCGCGACGTGGCTCAGGACCAGGACGGTGATGGACAGCGAGAAGCCGAGCGCCGACACGAAGATGAGCGCCGCCAGGCCGTAGACGAGCGAGGGCAGGACGAGTGGCGACATCAGGAGGGCGTTGAGGGCCTCGCGCCCGCGGAAGCGGCCCCGCACGAGCGGAAAGGCCGCGGCCACGCCCAGCACCACGGCGACCGCCGTCGCCGCAGCGGCGATGCCAAGGCTGCGCGCGGCGGCCACCCGCACCGCCTCGAGCTCCCAGAGCTTGGCGAACCAGCGGAGCGACAGCCCCACCGGCGGAAAGACCACGAAGTCGCTCGTGGTGAAGGACGCGCCGACGATGATGCACGTGGGCAGCAGGAGGTAGACGAGGGCGAGACCCGACACGACCCAGATGGCGGCCCAGAAGGCCGCGTCGCCCAGCCGCGCGCGCACGCGCGCGCCGTGGTCTTCGAACGAGCGCTCAGGCATCGGCCGCGCCCTCGCGGGCGCCGTAGTGCCAGCGCTTCGCCACCGCCGTGCCGGTCCAGACCACGGTCAGCGCGACCATGAGAAGGATCAGGGCCGTGGTCGCCGCTTTCGACCACTGCAGCGTCACGATGGCCGACTGGTACACGAGCGTGGGCATCACGATGAAGGACCCGCCGCCGACCATGGCCGGCGTGATGAACGCGCTCATGGTGAGCGCGAAATTGAGGATGGCGCCCGCGACCACGCCCGGCATCGCGAGCGGCACCGTGACGCGCAGGACGGCCTGGAAGCGGCTCGCGCCCAGGCTCACGGCCGCGGGCTCGAGCGAGGGGTCGAGCTGCTCGAGGGCATTGATGAGCGGCAGCAGCATGAAGGGCAGCTGCACCTGCGCGAGCGCCAGGCGCACGCCGGCGACGGTGAAGAGGAGCCTGATGGGCGCGTCCGTCAGGCCCGCGGCCATCAAGCCCTGGTTGATCAGCCCCTGCTTGCCCAGGAGCACGATCCAGCCGAAGGAGCGCACCACCGCGCTCGTGAGCAGCGGCAGGAGCGTGATGAACAGGATGGCCAGGCGCGCGGCCGAGCCCAGGTTCGTGTAGAGATAGGCCAGCGGGAAGCCCAGCGCGAGCGTGATGGCTGTGACTTCGAACGACAGCCGGAGCGACAACCAGAGCGTCTGGAAGAAGAACGGATCGGTGAGGAGGGAGGCGAAATTGGCGAGCGTGAGCGCGCCGCCCTCGGGCGCCCGCACGCTCCACCAGAAGAGCATCAGCAGGGGCGCGAAGAAGTAGACCGCCAGGAAAAGCGTCGCCGGCAGCGCGAGCTGCCAGAGGCGCAGCCGCGACGCGAGGCCTCGGCTCAGACCTTGATCTCCCGGTTCCAGCGGTTGATCCACTCCGGCCGCTGCGGATTGATCTGGGACCAGTCGACCTTGACGAGGCGCGCCAGGTCCTCCGGCGCCGCCGGCACCACGCCGCGCAGCTGCGGCTCGACCTTTATCCCCTGGACCGTGGGCCCGAAGAAGAAGGGCGGCGTGGCCAGGAGCGTCTGGCTCTGGACCGACAGCCCCTGGTTGATGTACGCCAGGGCCAGGTCGAGGTTGCCGGCCTTCGTGATCGCGAACCACGCGAGCCCCGCGATGCCGCCCTCCTTGGGGAGGACGAACTCCATGCCCGTGCCCTTGCCCTTGAGGAGCAGGGTGTTCGAGTGCCACATGGGCGCGATGTCGACCTCGCCGCGCTCGAGCAGCGTCTGGAGCGCCGCCGGCGAGCTCGCGATGGAGCCGACGCTCGGCAGGAGCGACTTGACGGCGTCGAAGCCCGGCTCGATCTTGCTCTCGCCGCCGCCCTGGGCCTTGGCGAAGCTCAGGAGCGCCACCGTCCCGAGAGTGGACGCGGGCGTGCAGAGCCCGACCTTGCCCTTGTACTCGGGCTTCCAGAGGTCCTGCCACGAGGTCGGAGCGGATTTGAGCTTCTTCGCGTTGTAGGCGATGCCGATGACGGAGGCGCCGATCGGGACGCCGTAGGGCTCCTTCGGCCTGTACTGGGGGTAGAGCTTCGCCGCGTTGGGGATCCTGTCCATCGGCAGCCGGAGGAAGACGTTCTCCTTGATGGCGGTCAGGAAGGGGCCGTCGTCGACCAGCGCCACGTCCACCGGCGGCTTTGCGCCCCCCGCCGCCTTGATGCGCGCCACGAGCTCGTTGGCGAGCATCGGGATGAGGATGACCTTCGCGCCCGTCTTCTTCTCGAGCGGCTCTGCGATGGCCTGCTTGTGCCCCTGCTCCCATCCACCGCCGTACGTATTGGCGACCAGCTCCTTCTGCTGCGCCCACGCTACTCCGGCGCTCACCGCCGCCGCGCCCGCCACGCCGCCGATCAGGACCTGCCGCCGCGTGATGCCGCTCATGCCTGGCCTCCAGTCTCTCGAGTGTTAGAGGACGATCTCGAACGTGGTGCCGAACCGGGCCGCGTAGTCCACCTCCTGCGTCAGCGCGAAGCCGCCCCGCCCCGCGTAGGCCGCCTCCAGGTCGTCGGCCGTCTCGTGATCGGTGATGATGACCCAGCGCGTGTCGGGGGGCGCCACGGCGAAGCGGTCGAGGCTGTGCCACGTGCCCGCGTGAAGCGCGTAGCCCACGCGGCCGTCGAGGAGAAACGCGCGCACGGTCGCAGGACCCGGGACGGCCTCGCGGTCGCGCGGATCCGTGGGCGCCGCGACCGCGACGACCGCGAGCGCGCCGCCCATGGGCACGAAGGCCTGGGTCAGCTCGAGATGCCGCTCGAGCTTCGTGAACCCGAGCCCCTGGTACGGGGTGCGGAGGTACGAGATCTTCGCCCGGCCTCCGCGCCAGTCGACGGACCACCCGAGCGTGCCCTTCTCGCCGCGGAAGTCCGGCGCTGTCGGCCGCTCGCCGATGATCTGCCCGAACGAGCGAAAGGCCGCCTCGGTCAGCGGCTCGACGACGATGCGCGTCACGGTCCCCGGCGCCACCGCGGCCTCCGCCCTCACGCGCCCTGGGACGGGTGCGTGGCGATCCAGTGCCGAGCGATGTCCACGCGCCGGCAGATCCAGACGCCGTCGTGCTTGAGCACGTGATCGAGGAAGCGCTCGAGGCCGGCCGCGCGGCCGGGGCGGCCGGCCAGCCGCATGTGGAGGCCCACCGACAGCATCTTGGGTGCCGTCGCCCCTTCGGCGTACAGCACGTCGAAGGCGTCACGGAGGTAGGTGTAGAAATCCTCGCCCGTGTTGAAGCCCTGGACGCCTCCGAACTTCATGTCGTTGGTGTCCATCGTGTACGGAATGACCAGGTGGCGCTTGTCGGACACGGTCACCCAGTACGGCAGGTCGTCGTTGTAGGCATCGGCGTCGTAGAGGAAGCCTCCCTCCTCGACAACCAGCCGCCGGGTATTCGGGCTCTGCCGGCCCGTGTACCAGCCGAGCGGGCGGCTGCCCGTGAGGCGCGTCAGGATCTCGATCGCGCGGCGCATGTGGTCGCGCTCCTCGGCCTCGCTCATGTACTGGTAGTCGATCCACCGCCACCCGTGGCTCATGACCTCGTGCCCGGCCTCGACGATGGCGGCCGCCGCCCCGGGATGCCGCTCGAGGGCCATGGCGACGGCATAGACCGTGATCTTGATGTTGCGGGCCGCGAACATCCGCAGGAGGCGCCAGAACCCGGCGCGGCTGCCGTACTCGTACACCGACTCCACGTTCAGGTTGCGGACGCCGGGCAGCGGCTCCGTCGCCACGACCTCGTGGAGGAAGGACTCGGATTCGGCGTCGCCGTGGAGGATGGAGCGCTCGCCGCCTTCCTCGTAGTTCATGACGATCTGGAGCGCCAGGCGCGCGCCGCCCGGCCACTTGGGATCGGGCGTCTTCCGGCCGTAACCGATGAGATCCCGCGGATAGCTCATTCGTATTCCTTAAAATCCCGGGGCGGCGGCGCGTACTTGCCCGTCTTGCTCTGCGCGAGCCCGAGGCGGACGAGCGCCTCCGCCATCTGCACGCCGCAGGCGATGGGCTCGAGGACGGGCACGCGGCTCTGCGCGCGCAGGGGCGCCGCGTAGGGCGAGAGGCGGGCGCCGCCAAGGATGACGAGGTCCGCGCCCGTCTCGGCCGTCACGCCCGCGACCGCGGCGGCGAGCGCCTCGACGACGCGCCCGTCGTCGAGCGCGAGCAGGCCGATGGGCGGCAGCTCCACGGCGCGCACGGCGGCGCAGCGGGAGGCGAAGCCGGCCTGCTGGACGACGTCTTCCGTATACGGGATCATGCGGGCGGCCGTCGTCACGATGGCGAAGCGGTGGCAGAGCGGCACGGCCATCGCCATCGCGGCCTCCGCCATGGAGACCACGGGAGCCTCGAGGACTTCCTTCACCGCCCCCGTGCCGTAGTTGCCGAAGCCAGCCAGCACGATGGCGTCGGGCGGCGGCGCGAGCGCCGCCAGGGCGAGCGCCAGGGGACGCCCCGCCATGTAGTCGGCGAACACGCTGTCGACCGCCGGCGGGCCGTCGCGATTCGACCAGCTCTCGATCAGCGTACCGGGGGAGGCCGCGCGCCGCGCCAGCTCGGCGCACGCCTCCGTCAGCGACTCCGTCGAGTTGGGGTTGGCAAGGAGAATGCGCACGCGAGCAGACGAGGCAAGGACCATGCCTCGGGCACGCGCGGCGCCGGGCCCGTGGAGCGCGGGAAATCCGGTCACTTGCGGACCGGCGGCTGGACGGCCATCCTCGGCGGGTGCTTACGGATGAGGCACGGACTCCGTCCACCTGCCTCCCAATGGCGCATCGGAGGCGCGGCTCACCGACAGGGAGGAGCGTTCATGGCGGAGTTCGACACGGTCATCAGGAACGGCGTCGTCGTCACGGCGGCGGATATCTTCGAGGCCGACTTGGGCATCGCGGGCGGCGTTATCACCGCGCTGGCCCGGGGCCTCGGCCCGGCGCGGCGAGAGGTCAACGCCGCGGGGCGCTACGTGCTGCCCGGCGGGATCGACGCGCACTGCCATTTCGACCAGCCGATGCGGGACTCGGTCACCCTGGCGGACGACTTCCTGTCGGGCTCGGTGTCGGCCGCGCACGGCGGCACGACGACCGTCATGCCCTTCGCCTGCCAGCTCCAGGGGCGGGGTGTGCGGGACGCCGTCCTAGACTACCACCGGCGGGCGGCCGGCAAACCCGTCATCGACTATGCCTTCCACCTGATCGTCTCGGACCCGACCGAGGCGGTGCTACGCGACGAGCTGCCGGCGCTGATCGCCGAGGGCGTCACCTCGTTCAAGATCTACATGACGTACGAGACGCTCAAGCTCGACGACCGGCAAATCCTCTCGGTGCTCGCCCTGGCGCGGCGCGAGGGCGCCCTGGTCATGGTCCACGCCGAGAACCACGATTGCATCGCTTGGCTCACCGCGGAGCTGGAGCGCCAGGGCAAGACCGCGCCGTATTTCCACGCGGTCTCGCGCCCGCAGGCGGTCGAGCGCGAGGGCACCCACCGCGCCATCACGATGTCGGAGATCGTGGACGCGCCGATCCTCTTGGTGCACGTCTCGAGCGCGGACGCCGTCGAGCAGATCCGCTGGGCGCACGGGCGCGGCCTCAAGATCCTCGCCGAGACGTGCCCGCAGTATCTCGTCCTCACGGCCGCGCACCTGGGCGCCCCCGGCTTCGAGGGCGCGAAGTACATCTGCAGCCCGCCCCCGCGCGACGAGGCGAGCCAACGGGCCGTGTGGCAGGGGCTGGCCTCCGGCGTCTTCCAGATCGTCTCCTCCGACCACGCCGCCTTCCGCTTCGACGACGCCGAGGGCAAGCGGCGCCACGGCGTCGGCGCGCCCTTCACGAGGATCCCCAACGGCCTGCCCGGCGTCGAGACGCGGATGCCGCTGCTGTTCTCCGAAGGCGTCGGCAAGGGCCGGATCGATCTCACGACGTTCGTGGCGCTGACGGCGACCAACGCGGCCAAGATCTACGGACTCTACCCGCGCAAAGGCACGATCGCCGTCGGGTCCGACGCCGACGTCGTCATCTGGGACAAGGACCGCGAGGTCGTCATCACCCAGGGCCTCCTCCATTCCAACTGCGACTACACGCCCTACGAGGGCATGCGGGTGCGCGGCTGGCCGGCCGTGGTCTTCTCGCGGGGCGAGGTGGTCGTCGAGGAGGGCAAGCTCCTGGCGGAGCCCGGACAGGGCCAGTTCCTCCGCTGCGGCCGTCCCCACCCGCTCCGGCCCTGACGGCCGAGCGCGCGCGTCACGTCCCGCCCGCGTCAGCTCCCGAACATCGCGCGCCAGTGCTGGGCGATCGCGGCGCGCGTGGCGATCCAAACCTCGCCGCGCGCGGTCACGTGCTGCAGGATTCGCTCGAGCGCGCCGATGCGCCCGGGGCGCCCCATGATCCGCAGGTGCAGCCCGAGCGACAGCATCTTCGGCGCCCGTTCGCCCTCGCGCCAGAGCCAGTCGAAGGCCTCCGTGACGTAGGTGACGAAGTCGGACGACAGCGCGAAGCCGCCGCCCGGCGCGAAGCGCATGTCGTTGGTGTCGAAGCTGTAGGGCAGGATGACGTGCGGCCGGCCGAGGACCTCCACCAGGTAGGGCAGGTCGTCGTTGTACGCGTCGGAGTCGTAGAGAAACCCTCCCTCCTCGACCAGGAGGCGGCGGGTGTTGACGCTGGACGCCGAGCGCGTATGCCAGCCGACGGGCCGGACGCCGGAGGCCTGGGTGAGCGCCCGCACGGTACGCGCGATCACGGCGCGCTCCTCGGCTTCGGCCATGCCGGCGTGGCGCTCCCAGCGATAGCCGTGGGCAGAGACCTCGTGACCGCGCCCCACGGCATCGCGCGCGAGCCACGGCGACAGTTCCACCGCCCGTCCGCACGCGCTCACCGTGACGGGCACCCCGAACCGCCCGAGGACCTCCATGATGCGCCAGTAGCCGCTGCGCGTGCCGTATTCGAAGTGCGAAAGCATGCAGGGATCGACGGCCCCGGCCACCTCTTCGCTTGCCTCGTAGACGCTCTCGTTCCGCTCGTCGCCGGCGTCGAGCGACAGCTCCGCGCCCTCCTCGACGTTCAGCACGATGGAGAGCGCTAGCCGCGCCTGGTCGGGCCATCGGGGATCGGGGGGCCTGCCGCCGTAGCCGAGGAAGTCGCGCGGACCGGTCACGCTAGACCTCGGCCAGGCGCCGGAGGCCGACAAGCCGGTCGGCAAGCAGCAGGACCACGATGGTCAGCACGATCAGGCCCGACGAGATCGCGGCGACGGTGGGATCCGGCCGCTCCTCCAGGTAGCGGAGGATCTGGATCGGCAGCGTCTTGGTGCGGGCGTCGGTGAGAAAGAGCGAGATCGGGTAGTTGTCCATCGACGCGAGAAACGCGAAGAGTCCCGAGGTCAGGAAGGCGGGCGCCAGCACCGGCACCATGACCTTGCCGAGGGCGCGCGGATAGGAGTAGCCCAGCGTGCGCGCGGCGTCGATCAGCGAGAAATCGAACAGCGAGAGGCTGGCGAGGACCGTACGCGTCACGTAGGGGAGCGTGATCACCACGTGGCCGATCAGGAGGCTCGCGTAGGCGTCCCGCAGCCCGACGTCGCGCAGCGCCTGGAGCAGCGCCACGCCGACGACCAGCCCCGGCATCATCAGCGGCGACACCGCGAAGGTCACGATGGCCGAGCGGCCCCGGAAGTCTCCGCGGTCGACGGCGATCGCGCACAGGGTGCCAAGCACGAGCGAGACGGCCGTGGAGAGGAGCGCGACCTCCACCGAGACCCGCGCCGCCGGCCAGAGATCGCGCAGCGTGAGGAGGCGCTCGTACCAGCGGAACGACAGGGCAGGCGGCGGCAAGGTGAACACCGGCGACGCGCTCACGGAGACGGCCATCACCACCGCGAGCGGGGCCAGCATGAAGAGGACCACTGCCCCCGCCACCGTCCAGACGGCCACTGTGCCCGCGCGCTCGAGCGGCGTCATCGTCGGCTCACGACACCGCCGTCCGGCGCGGACTCCGCGCCAGCAGGCCGCTCAGCACCACGACGACGACGGCGATGGCGAGGAGGACCACCGCCACTGTGGAGCCCAAGCTCCGGTCGCGCATGAAGAGGTAGGAACGGGCGATCAGCGTCGACAGGGTCTGATACCGGTCGCCCATGAGCAGGGTGGGAATCACGTACATCGAGACTGACATCGAAAAGACGAAGGCGACGCCGGCGACCACGCCGGGCATCGTGAGCGGCAGCGTGACGTGGAGGAATCGGTGGAGCGGGCCCGAGCCAAGGGTCGCGGCGGCGGCGAGCAGCGACGGGTCGACCTGGCGCAGCACCGAGTAGATGGGCAGCACCATGAACGCCAGGAAGATGTTGACGGCCCCGAGCACGAGCCCGGACTCGGTGAAGAGGAGCCGAACCGGCTCGGCGGTGAGCCCGGTCAGGACCAGGATCTGGTTCACGAGGCCGTCGCTTCGGAGGAGAATCGTCCACGCGAAAGCTTTCACGACAGCGCCCACCGAGAGGGGTAGAATCAGCGAGACGAGGAGCAGGCTCTGGACGGCGCCGCGCGCGCGGACGAGGGCCACCGCCACGGGGTAACCGACGAGGAGACAAATCGTGGTCGTCAGCGCCGCCGCGCGCAGCGAGTTCGCGAGCACCTTCCAGCCGAACGGATCCGACAAGAAGCGGACGTAGCCGGTCGCGCTCAGCCCAGTGGGCGTGACGACGCTGGTGGCGAGCAGCACCAGCAGCGGCGCGGCGAAGGCGACCAGCAGGTAGACGGCGGCCGGCGCGGCCAGGAGCGACACGGCGGCTGGGCGCCGTCCCCTCATAGCGGCCCTCCTAGCTGGAAGACGAGCGTGTCGGCCGCGCTCCAGCGCGCCGCCACGACATCGCCGGGGCTGAGCGCCGCCCCCGTCCCCGTCGGCAGCTCGGCCACCGCGCGGTCGCCGGCCGGCGCGTCGAAGTGGAGGAGCAGCTTCGAGCCGAGGAACACGGCGTCGCGCACCGTCAGCTGCGCACGGTTGGCGCTGCCCTCGCCCCCCGGCCCCACGCCGATGCGCTCCGGCCTCACCGCCACCAGGACCCGGGCGCCCACCGGCGCGCGCCCGCGCGCCCGCAGCGGCCCCAGCGCCGTGTGCGCGACCACCTCGTCGCCCTCGACGCCGACGACCTCGCCGTGAAAGCGCGAGGAGAGCCCGACGAAGTCGAGCACGAAGGGCGTGGCCGGGCGGTGGTAGATCTCCGTCGGCGAGCCGAGCTGCTCGATGCGTCCCGCGTTCATCACCGCGACGCGATCGGACATCACCAGCGCCTCGTCCTGGTCGTGAGTGACGAAGATCGCGGTGATGCCGAGGTTGCGCAGCAGGTGGCGCAGCTCAATCTGCATGGTCTCGCGAAGCTTGCGGTCGAGCGCGGACAGCGGCTCGTCGAGGAGGAGCAGCCTCGGCTTCACGGCGAGGGCGCGTGCGACGGCGACGCGCTGCTGCTGGCCGCCGGACAGGGCCCCGATTGGCCGGTGCGCGTACTCGCCGAGCTGCACGAGGGCGAGCGCGTGCGCGACCGCCGCCTCGACCTCGGGGCCGGGCCGCCGGCGCGCCCGCAGACCGAAGGCCACGTTGTCGGCCACGGTGAGGTGCGGGAAGAGCGCGTAGTTCTGGAAGACGACGCCGACGTTGCGCCGGTGGGCGGGCAGCCGCGTGAGGTCGAGGCCGTCGAGCTGGATCGCCCCCCGATCGGCGGTGAGGAGACCCGCGATGATCCGGAGCAGGGTGGTCTTGCCGCAGCCGGACGGGCCGAGGAGCGAGATGAGCTCGCCAGCGCCCACCGCGAGGTCCAGGCCCTGGATGACGACGGTGTCCCGGAACCGCTTCCCGACGCCAGCGACGTCGAGGTAGCGGGAGGCGGGCGGCGCCTCGCTCAGACCGCCATATCCTTGTCCCACCGCTCGACCCACGCGTTGCGGTTTTTGGCGACGTAGGCCCAGTCGGGGGTGAACACCCGGCTGGCATCGGGAATGCCAGCCGGCGCCTTGACCTCCTTGTTCGTCGGGATCGCGAAGGCCGTCCGCGCGAGCACGGCCTGCAGCTCCGCCCCTAGCATCTCGTTGATGAACGCGAGCGAGAGGTCGGGCTGCGGCCCGCCCTTGACCCGCGCGATGCCCGACGGCATCGTCATGCCCTGCTCCTTGGGCGTCGACAGATCGATGGGCGCGCCCTGCCCCTTGCGCAGGAGCGCGTAGGACGACAGCGCCCCGCCAATCATCCACGCCTCGCCCTGCTCGAGCAGGTTGAAGGCCTGCGGCATTTGCGTGTAGACGGTCAGCAGGTTCGGCTTGAGCGCCTTGATCCGTTTGAAGGCGGCCTCCGGCTGGTACTGGGCCTCCTTGAGTGGCTTGCCCGTCTCGAGGTGCGCGGCGAGGAAGAAGACGGTGAGCCCCTCGGTGTTCTGGAGCGAGGGGATGATGACCTTCCCCTTGTTGCCGGGCTCCCACAATTCGGTCCACGAGGCGACACCGCCCGTCTTCCTGGCGGAGCTGTACGCGACGCCCGCCCACGGGAACTGATAGTTCACCCACATGCCGTCCATGTGGATCGCCGAAGCCTGGAGCTTCGCCATGTTGGGCACAGTGGCCGGCGTGAGCGGCTCGATCACCTTCTCCTGGGCGGCTTGGATGAGGACCGGGTCGTCCATCATCACCACCGACAGGTAGGGCTTGTCACGGTTGGAGACCATCTTCTCGAGGTTCACGAGCGACTTGGTGCCCTCGAAGATGACGCGGCAGTCGTGTTTCTTCTCGAACATCGGGATGACCTCGGGCTCCATGAACGCCTTGTGGCTGGCGGCGCCGCCGATGACGATCTCTTTCTTGGCTTGCGCGCGGGCCCACCGGGGCGCGACGAGAATGGAGAGCGCGGCCATGCCGCTCTGGGTGACGAAGCGCCGACGGGACAGGGGACTCATGCGATTCCTCCTCGTGCGAGGTGCGTGGCACAATTCGGGAGATCGCGCCGTTGCGAACCTTCCCGCCGCAGAAACAGCCGCAGTATAGACGAACCGTGAAACGCCGCGCAAGGCGCCGGCGGATCGCGAGGCGCTTGACAGGCCGAGGCGGAGGCCCCGCTAGGCGCGGCGGAACTTGAAGTTGAAGCGCCGCACCTCGAACTGCTGGTTCGGATTCGGGGTGAACTCGACGTGCTTCTGCAGTCCGTAGTCCTCGTAGGGCTGGATGACCGGCAGCCACGGGAGGTTTTCGAGAAACACCTTGGTCATCCCCTGGTACGCATCGGCGCGGAACTTCTCGTCCACCGAGAAGCGAGCGGCAGTGCCCAGCTCATCGAACTTGGCGTCGCGCCAGTAGTCGTAGACACCACCCGGGCTGAGCAGCCGCCACATCATGCCGTCAGGGTCGCCCAGAGTTGAGGTCGGGTCTCCCCACCACAGGCCCTTGAAGCCCCTCTCTCGACTCTTCTGGGCCCGCACCGAGTACTCCATCACCTCGACTTTGACGTTGACGCCCACATCCTTCCACATGGCCGCGATGGCCTCGGACATGGGCTTATCCAGTGCCACGTAGGCAACCGTGGTCTCGATGATAATCTCCTCGCCCTTGTAGCCCGCCTTCTTGAGCCGCTCACGCGCTTCCTTGGGGTTGTAGGCGAACGGCGGCAGGTTGGCATCGTAGAAGGTGTCGCCCTTGGCGATCGGCCCGTTCGGCACGATCCCGCGTCCCTTCCACAACTCCTTGACGATCACGTCCCGGTCGATGGCCAGCGACAGCGCCTGCTTGACCAGCGGGTTGTCGAGGGGGGGCCGCTTGCTGTTCACGCCCAGGACGTACAGACCCGCGTAGAGCGCTCCCTCCACCCGCGTGGAGGCGTTGGCCTTGATGCGGTCCTCCTGATCCGGTGGCAACTGGGTGATGATGTCCACCTCGCCTTTGAGGAGGGCGGCCACGCGGGGCGCCGTCTCGGGGATGGCGCGGACGATCAGCCGGTCGAAGTCGGGTTTGCCGCCCCAGTAATCGACGTTGGCCTCGAGGGTGAGCCGGTCGTCCTTGATCCACGACACGAAGCGCGCGGGCCCGGTGCCGACGGGCTTGGCGTTAAACGCATCGTTGCCGACCGACTCGAGATACTTCTTCGGCACGATCTGGCCGCCGTAAAAAGCGAGACGGGCCGGCAGCAGCGGGTCGGGCTTCTTCGTGTGGATAAGGAGCGTGAAGGGATCGGGTGCCTCGATCCGGTCGATGGTCGTGAACACCGTCGAGACCATGGTCTTGACGCTCGGGTCGTAGGTGCGCTCGAGGCTGAACTTGGCGTCGGCCGACGTGAACGGATCGCCATTGTGAAACTTCACGCCCTGGCGCAGCTTGAAGGCCCACGTGGTCTCCCCCTGGAGCTTTGACTCGAGGGCGAGGCCGGGGTAGAGCTTGCCGTCGGGATGCCGGCTCGTCAGGTTATCGAAGATGTTGAAGCTCCAGCGGATGTCGTTGGAGGCGGTGCTGAAGTGCGGATCGAACTTCGCAATGTCCCCGCCCTGGGCGACGACCAACTCCTTCTTCTGCGTGGTCTGGGTTTGGGCCATGCCGGGCAAGAGCTGAGGCATCGCGCCAGCCACGCCGAGAGTCGCGGCGCCCTTGAGCAGTTCACGTCGGGTGACGGTCATGGGAGACACCTCCTTGTGGATGGCGGGGGTGGTAGGACGTCCGTCGGCGGACACCATTCGGCATCGGGAACCCTCACACGGGCGGCGGGGGGTGTGGCAGACCGTCGCCCGACTGCGAGTGCACCATGGAAGCAATGAGCGCGCCACACGCGTGTCCGTCGGTGTGTTTCGGACAAGACGCGTCCATTCGATCACTTACCGATGGCATCCCGGCGTCGTAAGGAGCCGCGGGTGCGACCAATAGGAGCACCTGCGCAATGAGGGTGCGTTCCCGACGGGCAGTCGATCAGGGATGGCGGATCGTGCGGCAATCGCAGGCCTATACTGCGAAGATCAGAGGCGGGCCCTCCTGGCGCCAACGAGTGCGTATGTAACGTAACGGCTTTGCTCGGGTCCGATTCCCATGTTCCCAGTATTTTCTCGGTTCGATTCCCACCTAGTTCCCACCAAGGGCGCCAGAGGAGGGACTCTCGGACCGAATCGGGACCGACAGGAGATCCACCACAAAGGTGAGACGAGTCGATTTAGGTGGTTGCAGGCCCCCGCAACCAGCAACGGCTAGGGCGGACGCAGCAGCCGCTAACCCCTTTCGTTTACCCAGGAACTATCCAGGAATTGGGTGCAGCGTGAGGTTGGCAACTGCACACGAAGATGCCTGCTGCCGATATGATCCATGGCTAGCCTCCCACTCCTGCGGAGATGACCGCGGTGCTCTGCGTGGGGCGACTCTATACGCCACCATGTAGAGTGAGGGGTGCAGCCGCTTCATCCCCATCTATGCTCCGCGCCAGGCCTTCGAGGCGAGTGACCGAGAACCGCAAAGAGTGGGGAAAAGAATGCCTTGACACCAGCGAGAATGAGACGCAATGTGGCTGCGCCCAGCTGGAGAAATTCAGTCGTACCGAATAGGAAGATACCCGCACACAGCAGGGCGCAAGGAGAGGAGATGCAAAAGTTCCTCCTCATCGAATCTCGCGATCCGTTCGAGTCGAATGACGTCAGCTACTACTACGAGCTCGCCTCAAACCTCGTTGCAAGCGGCCACGCGGTCACGCTCTACCTTGTACAGAACGGTGTGCTCGCCGCCCGCCGATCGGCGCAGGGCGCGAAGCTGTCGGCCCTCGACGCGGTCGGCGTGAGGGTCGTCGCCGACGACTTCTCGCTGCGGGAACGTGGCATCGGGGCGGCGCGGCTGGCGCCTGGCGTGAACGAGGGTGCGATCGACGTGGTCGTGGATCACCTGGCCGAGGGCGCTCGGTCGCTCTGGCACTGAGGAGGGGAGAGCAATGTCGAAGACAACCATTGCGGTCGCGCTCATGGACGCGCCCTACGAGTCGGAGAACCTGACCACAGCGTTTCGTATCCTGGACGCCGCTGCCCGCCGTGGCTACGACCTGAACGTCTTCGCCTACGAGGGGGCCTCGGCCCTGGCATTCACGAAGCAGGTACCGCACCCGAACCCCGTCCACGGCAAGAACCTCGCCGAGGAGAACCACCCCACGACGAAAGACCAGGTCGCCGCCCTCGTGGCCGCCGCGGAGGCGAGCGGCGGGAAGGTAGACTGGATCAATTGCGGCATGTGCGTCGACGAGCGTGGCGTGGGCGAGTTCGTGCCCGGCACGCGCCGCGGGTCGCCCGCGGACTTCCACGCGTTCGTCGAGAAGAGCGACAACGTCCTCGTCATCCCCACCAAGTGAGGTCATCGTGGCGAAGAAGACGTTGAACATCGTCGAGTCCGCGTACCGCGCCGTCATGGAGGAGCAGGACGACACGATCCTCTGGCTCCTGGCCGCCATGCAGGGCGCCGGCGCCGACCACACCGTGGTCCTCCGCGGCAACGCCGTGAACTACGCCGTCACCGGCCAGCAGGCGATCCCGCTCAAGGTCGGCGCATGGTCCCAGACGCAGCCGCCGCGCATGGATCGCGACGTCGTCGATCTCATCGAGAATCGCAAGATCCCCGTCTACGCCGTCGAGGAGGATGTCGCCGAGCGCGGCATCGAGCCTAGCGAGCTCGTCCCCGGCGTCCAGGTCGTCGGCCGCAAGGCGCTTGCCAATATGATGGGCGACTACGTCGTCGTGAACCACTGGTAGGGCGGCGCAAGAAACACAAGGGCCGTTCGGGGTCTGCGGTGGCTTGGTCTCGCGTAAGATGATCCACTGCCCAAAGATGCTTCGCCTGGTGATCCTGTTCGGAAGCGCTGCCGCCCTCGTCTCGGCGTGCATATCGCAGGAGCCCGCACCTGTCGCCGAGGCGCCGCACGAAGCGTTCACGGTCTCGTTCACGCCGGGGTCGCGGGACGAGGCCGGCCGGTTCATGGGCGGCACGGAAATGCGGGTGCTCGCCACACATGCCGGCAAGCTCTATGCCGGCAACGGCTACTGGGAGGACCGGCCGGGCCCAGAAGGGCGTCAGGGTGCCGAGATCCTCGTGCTCGCCGGCCCGGGCGCGCGCTGGCGGGTCGATCACGTCTTCGATGAGCAGCTGCCCGATGGGCGGCGCCGCGATTTGGCCGTCTCAGCCCTCGAAGAAGTCACCTTCGCGACCGACGGCAACGGCGCGCAGCTGCCTGTGCCAGTGGCGATACTCATCGCAGCGAATTGGGACCTGAGTGGGACGGCGCGGGTATTCAGTCGCGATGACGCGACCAGCGCCTGGACTGCCGCGACAATCGCACAGGATCGCCCCACCCCGAACTTCCTGCCGCAGGTGCGCAGTTTCGGCCGGCACCGCGACCGGGCGACCGGAATCGACCGGGTGTTTGCCGGGCAGGATCCGCGCGGAATCTTCAGCGGCACCTATGATCCAGCCGTGACTGGCCGCATCCGCTGGGGCGCTGCCCCAGAGCTGGAGCTGTCGGGAGTTTCGGCGGCCGGCTTGTCTGGTCGCAACGGCTATCTGCGGGTCAGCAGCTTTGCCGAATGTAACGGCCGCCTCTATGCCGCGGTCGGTCAGCAGATCTACGGGCGCGTCGACAGCGCGGACCCGCATTGGAGCCTGCTCTACGCTAACCGCTCTCCCGGCCACTCCGAGACCGGGTTGCGCGGGTTGACGGCGATCCTGGGCCCGTCCGGCACGGGCGAGCTCTTGCTCGCCGCCGTCGAAGGCAGCGCAGCGCGGATCGTGCGCGTCGATCCACGTGACGGCAGCGAGGTCACGGAGGTCGATCTCCGGGATGTCCTCGGTCGGCAGTGGGGAATGCCGGTTGGCTATGTGATCACCGCCTACAACGACATGGCGAGGGCCCGTGATCCCGGCGGCGGAGAGGCCCGGCTGATCGGGCTCGAGGCCTTCATTCCAATGCGGGCCCCGATCGCTGCAGGGCACAGCGTCGTCCATGTCGGATACGGCCGTCTCGAAGCCGGCGGCTGGTACCTGATCCGCCACCCGACCGGACGGCACGAGCTCCGCCAGGTCGGCGCGTCACCCGGCCGAGCGCTCGTGGCGATTCGGTCGATCCGCGTTTCGCCCTTCGCCGAGGAGGAACAAGCCGTCTATTTCGCCGGCTACGACGCGAACAAGGCGCCGGTACACGAACCGCCTGGATCATCCGCTCTAGGACCGCGGTGAACCCCTGATGCGAATCGTCGACATCCGGGAGCGAAGCGTTCCGATCTCGCTATAGACAGTGATTTCGGATTGCGAGCGCCCCGCAACGCGTCTACATCAAATCGACCTCGAAGCTGAGGGTCTTTGATATCGGTGGTTGCGGGCCCCTGCAACCACCGAAGCCGCGTGGTCGGTTGCCATCGTGGGCGCGCGGACCTCGACGCCGGCACGCAGTCTCCTGGCCTGTCGTGTCCTCGCTTGAGATCCGTATCGATCTCCAGGAGAGGTCCCGGAGTA
>Ga0137407_10000623_pt1 | contig 23611 bp, 23 predicted proteins | sample CZOMad2_2_16fung_FD_108410 | JGI IMG/M metagenome (GOLD analysis project Ga0137407, IMG submission 108410) | Vadose zone soil fungal communities from Angelo Coast Range Reserve, California, USA - CZOMad2_2_16fungal (Illumina Assembly) | ecosystem: Environmental > Terrestrial > Soil > Vadose... | reverse complement strand
TTCTTGATTGCGAACTGCCCCCAGAATTGCGGCGGCTGATGTTTGTAGTGCCATTCCGACTCGGCATCGCGCGGTGAAAAATAACGTTCCTTTGCCCGGGTCGGATCTTCGTCCCGCCGAATGCCGGTGATGAGTGCGTCCCACTTATGTTCCGCGATGGCCTGTTTCAACGCCACGGTCTTAAGCTCGTGGGTCACGGTAACTGGATCGTGGGTCTCGTAACCGACCCCGCGAGAGCGCGCTTCGCTATTCACCTTCACGATCAGATTGATGCCGTAATGTTTCGTGGCCCATTCCCGGAACTCGATCATCTCCGGGAATTCATAAGTCGTATCGATGTGCAAAAGTGGATACGGGACCTTGCCGAAGAACGCTTTCAACGAGAGCCAAAGGAGAACATTGGAATCTTTCCCCATCGACCAGGGCATGGCCATGTTCCGAAACGCGTGGTTCGCTTCGCGCAGGATAAAGACGCTGTGGTTCTCGAGCGCGTCGAGATTTGAATGCCGTTGAGTCAAGTTACGAAGACAAAGCCGGCAGACGGATTCGAACCGACGACCTGCTGATTACAAATTTGCACCCTCTCTCTGCCGAAAACGGCCCATTATGAGAGAAAACGACGGAAATCAGCGCAAAACAAGGCAAATCGAGGGATCAATCTGTACAAAATCTTTCCCCACAAAAAGCGCCATGAACGGCAGGCCCCGATCAATCTGCCCAAACGGCCGGTCGTTGCTTAAAGTAATCAGAAGACGGAGGCGAGGCACAGTCGTTCGCGTCAGCTCATTAGTTCGTGAGCATCGCTTCGAGACGGCGCACATATGCTTCCGCTTTCGCAGCGACCGGCGATCGCATGCTTTGTAATAAGCCGCGCGCGGCACGGAAGTGATCCAGCGCCTGTGAAAACTGCCCCTCCGAGGCGAGCGCACTGCCCAAATTAAAATGCACCTGCGCCTCCAAGCTTCCGAGTCCTGCGTTTTCGGCGATAGTTAAAGCCTGTCGATAGCGATTAACCGCGTCCGTCCCGTCGCCTTCAAAGGCGGCCAGATTGCCCAAATTCAGCAGCCAAGCCCCTGCCTTCTCAGAGTCTCCGGTTTCTTCCGCGATTCGCAGTGCAGCGGCGGTATACTCCCGAGCCGCTTCAATAGCTTCAGCCCGTCGTGGCCCGTGAGGCAGGTCTTTCGCCTTCTCCATGATGATCCCGCCGAGATGGCCCGTTCGGTTTCCTTCACCGCGCTTGTCGCCGATCTCCACGGCAATTGCCAATGCCATTCGAATCATCGTCTCGCCTTCGGCGACATCGCCGAGCTCTTTCCTAACCAGTCCCAGATTGCTGAGGTTGTTGCCCTCTGACAATTTATTGCCCGCGACTCGCGAGACTTCGAGTGCCGCGGAATAAAGCCGTTTGGCTTCGGCGAGACTGCCAATCTGGCGGTGCAAAGATCCAAGAGTACTAAGGCATCCGAGTAACGCGTCTATGTTTTTCGAAGCTTCGGCTTCGGTAAGACCCTCATGCAGCAGTCGCTCCGCACGCGGAAGATCCCTCGCCTCCGAAAGCAAAGTTGTTCCGAGATTTTGTAGGTGACACGCGAGGTCATACTTGTTGTCAACGGCCCGGGCGAGCTCGATGGCACACTCAAATTGGGTAATGGCCTCTGTAATCATCCCGAGCCTCGAGTAAGCCGTGCCGAGATGACCTCTGAATACCGATTGTGCTTGGCCGTCCTGCAAATGTTTCGCGGCCCCGATGGCCGCGTTGAGCAACGGCATCGCTTCGCGTTCGAGATTTCGTGATGTAAAGAAACTCATACCGGCGGACAGGCCGAGCATGGTTTCAATGACCGTCGTGAAATCCTCGTTGTTGGCTGCCAACTGAAGGGCTTTGCTGACGTTCGGTAGTATTCGATCAATTGCAGAAAGATCCTCGGGACGATCCCTGGCTGTTGCGATCGCAATCGAAGTGTAATGCTGATAAAACCGCAAACGCACACAGCTCTGCTCAGCATCGGCCGCCCGATCGAAAAGAAACTCCGAGTACTTGTGCAACAGGGCGTGGAGCCGGTACTCGCCCACGTCCGTTCCCCAGTTCAGCAGAGAGACCACGACCAACCGATCCAAAATCGAGTCAGTCTCCTCTTTGCCGGCCCCTATAATAGTCGCGACGCCGTCCGTATAGACCGAAGGGGACGCAAGTACCCCAAACGAACGAAAAGCGCGTTGCTCGTTCTCGCCTAAGTTTTCAAAACTCAACGCGAATGATAAAGCGATTCCCCGATGTCCAGGGAATGATAAAACCTCCGGATCGAATCGGGCGAGTCGCTGACACAGCGCTGCAAGAGTAAAACCGGGTTTAACCCCACGGACCGCTATTTGCCTTGCCACCAGCTCGACAGCAAGCGGCAGATCGCCGAGCAAAGAAAGCAGCGTGTCTGTCTCACTGGGCTCGCTTCGGATTAGCGCGGAACCTGAAATTGCCTCAAGCAGGTCTCTGCCGTATTTTCGTTCGAGTGGTTCTAGACGAAACTGCGTCGCTCCTAAAGCGGCGCCCACCGTGGCCTCCCGCGTTGTTATCAAAAGCGAAACATTCGGCGGCACATAGGACGCCAGTCTGACCAAATCGCTTATGAGCAGCTCACCAACGTCATCAATCAGAAGGAGTAAGGGCCCAACAGTCGCCGAACGCTTCGCTAAAAGGCTCCCGAAGAGCGCTAGTTGCTCCTCGATCTGCAAACCTGTGACCTTATGACCAAGAGATCTGATCATTCTACGCAGCATCTCAGGAATTGGCGCGACAGCTGTTGCAATATCGACCCAAAGAGTTCCTCCGGGAAAGCTCTCACGAGACGCATCGGCAACCTTTAACGCGAGCGCCGTTTTACCAACGGCGGGCATGCCCACTATCGCGGACCGGCGATTCTGCGAGTGCAGTGCCGCCATAATAGCATGCGCCACTGAATCGCGACCGATAAAATGTGAGGGAGGCAAGGGCGGAGATAATAGTGTCGCAAGGCCCACGCTCTTTTCCCGCCCTGGGGCAACGCGCGTGCCATCTTTGAACGCCGCGACCGCGGCTATGAATTCTGCCTTTCGTTGCAGCAAAAGCGCCGGCGGGAAGGGATCACGGGTTAGCTCCCGTTTTGTATGAACTTTGTCATGATGATCCAAGCAAAGGACAACCAGATTCTCGTAGCGGTCGTCCGGATTGGTCGCATGGGGACGGATGTGATGAATGATCACGCCGGAATCGCTGTCGATATTCCAACAGAGGCAGCATTTCAGTTCGCATTCGGTGATGAGACGGCCAACCGTTTCGCGCGGAATCTCCCGCCGCTTTCTTGCGTTCTGGATTGACTGAGCCTCTGCCGGTCCAAACGTTTCTGCTAGCGAGCTCCCGCTCGCTGCGCAGAGCTCTTTCCAATCCGCAAAGCGCGCTTTGATTCGCTGCGCCAAGTCAGACGACAGGCCACGCGCCATTAACTGAGTAATAAATGGATCAGGCTTCAATCGGAGTTGCTGTTACGGCATTTTTCATCCAATTGGTTCATCGGTTACGCGCCCCACCATCCCATTCGGTCCCGACTTTAAGACAACTCCGGCTCGGAACCAATGCGCAACACGCCCTAGAAGTCGTAGCGCTCCCCAAAACTCGTCCCGGCAAGCGCCGGGCGAACTGGTCTTCCCCAAGACCGCGCTTTCCCCAAAACTTTCCCCCAAAAACCCTTCCCACATTTTGTCCCCAAATGGCTCTCCAAACTGCGGTTTCCCCAAAAACTTCTGCTTTCGTCGAACCCGTCAACTGTTGGTGTGATCGATGTAACCACCACAATCCGAGCAAAATGGCGTCGGCGAGGAAACCGCCAGGATGTTTTCTGCTGCGGCTCCAAATAACTCGAATGCTTTTGTCCTGAGTTGATCACATAAGAAATGGGATCAAGGCGAAAATCATAAGACATCTCACCTTGGCCCAAACCAAGGGGGCACCGTTCATCAACGCAAAATTCGCGGCCGAATACACAGGCCTCGGGATGACCGCGATCAAGCGTATTGGGCTCCGCCGCTTCGGCAATACCGACTACGTCGCGGTCAACGCGATCAACGCCGTCATTGAAGGAGACGGTCGACCCGGTCCCATTCCCCAAACCTCTTTGGACTCGTCATCACCAGCGCCGTCGGCGAGCCAGACTATATAAAGGCGCTTTAACCGGACAAGAATCAGCGAGTGGCAAGAATATTTAATTTATGACAACCCAAAAAGAGGAACCTTGTAACCGAACTCGCCTCAAAACGGAATTTTTGCAGGCGATGGAATTAGCGGCTCAGAACCACTGGAACTGCTCTGAGGCAATAATAAGGCAATACTATGCGTTCGAAGCGTGGCCCCAGGAGCGTCCGGAGCTGGAGGGCGCTCGCATTTTGATCTTGACGGGTCATTTCAAAGGATGCGAAGGAGTCTGTCTCGGCAAAGAAAGCCTCTGGCGCAACGTGGGCTGTTTCGCCCAATTCCACGTCCCAAATCCTCTCGTTGGTGTTCGACAAAGATTTCGCCCTGGTGGTCGATTTATCGTCCGATCCCAATCGGAATTAACGGCAAAGTTCAAGGCCAATGGCAATGAAAGTGCATGATGTCGTAAAATATTCCCGACCCCAGAACGAAGAAGAAGAAAGATTCCGCTTTCGCTTGCTCGAGATTCATCGAGACGTTGACAATCCGCGGGCGCACATTCAACTAATTTGCGATTCGCGCATCAAACCGATCGAGGTTGTTGCATTGAGCGAGATTGAAGAGGCAGCCGTTTAACGTAAAGCATCTGCTGGCGAGAAATATCGGCGGCGTAAATATTCGACGTAATCAGAATTGATCGACGTGCGAATCATCTCCAGTCGAGAAAAAAACTGCTGGTATGTAAGGCTCTTTAGCCCGATTTCCGCTCCAACGCGGTCGGCGAAAATCTTAATCTCTGCTTTGTGAACCGCAGACTCGCGGCCACCGCACTCGAAGTAAATATACCAGAGGCTGAAGGACTCACGAACATGGGTCGCCAGTCCGAGGGCGTGCTTAAGCATCTGAGGCGCGTCAAAGTGCACGAACCGTTGCTGTCCGTCCTGAATATCCCCAGCAAGCGATTGACACGCCCGAAGTCCTTTGCTTCCCCACAACTCTTCACCAACCGGGAAATACTTCGGTTTGAAGACTGGGTTCCGAACCGGTTTGCGAGTCAGCCATTCGGTGAACTTGCTTTCGATCGCAAGGGTGTGGCCCGAATTTAGAGTGAGTGACACGTCGATGTTTGGTGGCGTTCCACGAAGGCCAGTCGGATATTGCGCTTCAAACTTTATTGAATCGGGCGTTGAGGGCAGCTCCAGTATACCCTTGAGGGGTGTCCGGTCAGCGGTTGTCCAATAGTCAAAAAAATTGACCGCCAACGCTGATGAAGAATGGTACGTGCGGCACCATCTATAAAAAGCGCGGGCGCAGAATCCGAAAGAATCCCACGCCCGGCAGTTCCCCCCAGAACAGCTTTGAGCCTAGACAATGATCCTCAGGCTTGGCGATAAAACTTTTCTCCTTTGGGGCTGTATGCACGCTGGAAGTGCTCCGCCTTTGTTCCCCCTCAGGTGCTCCCATTCGTCGAACCCACCAGGAAACCCCGAGTTCCCAAGATTGGTCGAAATGAGACGTACGGCAATTTCGCGCCACCACCGGGCCGTGGTTCTTTCGCAAGCCCGCCATCGTACTGACCATTCGTTCAGGCAACTGTGCTTCATTTGAGCAGCTTCAAAACTTCGCAGAACGCCTTCGCCTTTGCCGCGAGCGCCACCGCGTCCGGGGCCAGCCAACATACCGCGAGCACCAGCACAGTTGCGAGGAGCCGGGTGGCGTAACGAATTGTCGTCGAGCTTATGGTGATCGACATTGAAAAACCTTCGTTGGGCGGTGTCACCCGGTACAAAGACGATCGCTGTCGGCTCCGAGACCGTCTCATCTGGTTTGCGCGAGTTGGCGTAGTTTTGAGTTTCGCAGGTAGCGATGACGCCCGCGTTTTGATCAAAGTCCGTTTGTTGGCCATGCTATAGGAATGATGTCAACGCACCATTTCCGATTTGACGTTTTTTCATGAAGATCAAGACCGGCGAAGTCGTTGCGCGCACCGGACTTAGTCGCCAAACCATCTCGCAGTATGCTGCTCGGGGATACATTCCCGGTGCCCAGCGAACGAGATCGGGCAGGTGGGGGTTTAGCTGGTCACAGCAGCTCGCCGACTGGATGACACGCGTGGGGCGCGTTACGCAAATTCGCCGGCGCCGCCAAATCTTGCACCAAGACGAAGCGGATATCCGACGGCTCGAGCGCAAAGCGGCAAAACTTCGCACCACGGCGGGTAGCAGGCACGGCAAACGCCGCCTGGTGGAGTTGACGCGCGCGATCGCAGAAAAGCGCGCCGCCTTGGCCGATCACCTGACGACGCGCGAATTGGCAAAAGCTACGGGCCGATCACGTAGATTGATTACGGGTCGTGCACAATCAATTCCAGGCGCGCGACGCGTCCAGAACAGGCTCGTATTTGAGAAATCTCAACGGCTTTCCGATTGGATACACCGAGAACGGCGGTTGCGGGATTTAGATCGCAGACTAACGCCGGGCGATATTCGATTCCCACGGTCGCGAATGGCGTGGTTGCTCCTCGATACATACAAGTACGAACAAACGGTACTGCGTGAAACAAATCTCATCCCATTTTCCGATTGGCCAAAAGAACAACGACGCGCGTTCGAGAAGAGATTTAAGGAAATGGTTAAACAGATTCAGCGTGCGACGGGAATTCGGGCAGATTAAAGTGGCGATTAGGGGGTGGGATTAAGCATAAGGTGAGCTTTGAATCTTCGGCGGACCTTCACGAACGTCTGCCAGAACTCAAGCGCAGCATCGACGCCGCAATTGCGGAACTGCTCGATCTGTTTCACCGCTTTGATCCTCTTGAGCTGATCGCCCGCTATGCGCGTCACCATCTTGTCGTAGCGATAGACAAACCAATTGACGACGACCGCAGTGAGTCCCGCGTTGAGTATTTAATTAGCCTCGCAACGTCGCAATCCTATCCGATGGACGCCGCGTATCCGAGTCCGAATGAGATTCAGCGTTGTTTCGATCTTGTTGATTCCATCTTTATATCCGTCTCCCTGTACTACGGCATTCAAAAAGCCCAGCGCGCCGGTTTGTTGGAGGCACGCAACGATCTAAGCGCAGAGCTTCAGATGAATGCCCTCCACGTTCGCGGTGATGGCTTCTACCATCACATGAGAAAGCGCTTTGAAGACGTGATCGGACTACACGACAAATTTTTTATCGAAAACTTCGGATTCGGCATTCGCGAATTCCATGGGTTCATTGATTCGGTGGAAGAACAGATCAACGACCGCCTCGATGAGGATCAATACACAAATGTACGTCCGCTACAGGAATTGATGACCTCGATCGGGAGGGAATTGGGAGTGCCAGTCGAAGAGATCGCCCTTGGTAAGGCAGACCCGGCGAATGTCGCCAAAATCCGGTCCAAATACGCAGATCAGATTAAGGAAGCAAAGTATAAGTTCGACCGCGCAACCCCCGCTGATGTTTTCAGAATCGTTCCAACGTCCGAATCAGACGCTAAACTCCTCTCGGCTTTTTCGTGTTCTTTCGGTGGGAATGTTGATTTTCTCGCAAAGCTGCCTGCATTCAAAGGGTGGCCCTTGAACCCAACGATCTTTTCCACACGACCAATTATCCAGGCTCGCGGAGCGTACTACATTTTTCACATCCAATTCTTGGGGAGGAGCGCCTTTCACCTGTTCGATGAGCTCGCCCGAGCCCACGACGGCCATTATAGGACTCGGAATTATCTCAGGTCTCGGGACAAGTATGTCGAAAGTGAGTCGCTCGCGCTAATCGCTAAGGCACTGCCCGGTTGTTCCGTTTACCGCAACTTGCACTACGAGTCGAAGACGGGCGACACCGCCGGCCACGCCGAGGTGGACGGTTTAATCATCTTTGATGACAACTGTCTCATTATCGAAGCAAAGGCGCACGGCCTCTCCGCAGCGGCGCGTCGCGGTGCCCCAAGTTTCGTTGAGGACGTGGCGTTATCCATCGGAGAGAGTTATTATCAAGCAACACGTCTAAACCGGGAACTCGAGTTGCGCGGTTCCGTCCAATTGTTCGACGAGGCCGGACAGCCCGTCGTTCGACTCGTTAAGTCGGATTTTCAGAAGGTCTTCTGCATTTCGACGACATTCGAGGCACTTCCGATTGTCGCGACAAAGCTCCCTTCGGTGAGACAGTTGGGTCTGATTCCGGGACGCGACTGGCCATGGAGCATATGCCTAGATGACTTGCGCGTCGTTGTCGAAATCCTCGAGCGTCCGTCGCTATTTCTACATTACGTGGTTCGTCGTGTCCGCATCAATGACTTCCCAAAGGTGACTGCGAAAGACGAACTGGATTACCTTATGAACTACGTTTATCAGGGTTTATTCTTCGAAACTGATCCGAATTACGCGAAGTGTGATGAGCTTCTGCTAGCGGATCACACCCAGGAACTGACTCGCTACTATCGGCGTGTTCAAGGCTTTGGGACATCGGGAAAGAAGCCGCGACCGCGCCTTCCAGGTCGAGTAAAACAATTCTTGGATTTAATGGAGCGGTCGCGTCCGCGCCATTTTACCACCGCTGCGCTCGCCTTGTTGGAATACGATGCGAAGAGCCGAGACGAGCTTTTGATAGCGATACCGACACAATTAAAGCGCCTTCGTGAGACTGGGCGGACAATCTTCTCCGCCTTATGCTGCAAGAATGATGCGACGGCGCTGTTTACTTGCATTGTACCTCCGGCAGCGGGCTCCGTAGCCTGGGCAGAAGAACGATGCAGGCGTGATCTATTACCGAAGTATGATCTGTCCCATGCCGTCCTTGTGATTATGAAAACGCCGATCGCGGCGGGCGAGGTGGAAGTGCGGCTTGTTGAGAAATAAGCACGGCTCGGCCGGTGGCTCGCTACACGCCACGGTTCGGCTTTCCGGCTTGCATGTGCAAAACTAAAGAAATGCGGCAATCCGCGGTTCGCTCGATCGTCTCGTTAGGCGTCGGCGGATGTCGGCTGATAACAGTTGAACCGGTCATGCTGCCCCTCGAACTTTGCGACCGCTTCTCACAACAGCGGCTCGGCGGATCGTCAGTGTTTGGCGTCCATAATAAGGTCCGGCCATAAAACATCTGCGAGGACGCCTGCTCGCGGCGCCTTCGGCCCGGAAAAGCCCGACGGAGCCGTTTTACCGGGATGGGCTCTACGATTCTCAACGGCCCCATCCCTTTAGTATCGTATGAAAGACATTCAGATAATGATCCGCTGCACGCGAGATATGGACTTCTTCACAATTGATTGGCGGAGCTGTTCTCGCGAAAGTAAGCGCTTTTTCGAGGCCTCGCCTGTTCAACGGCGCTGGCACATACTCGCGAATCCATCCCAGTTTGCGCGGCTGGTCACCATCCACGACACCGCCTCCAACAGCCATTATGACTTCCGCGTTCCCGCCAATGTTGGAGCCGATCGGGTAACATCCGGCACAGACGCACTCGACCAAGCTATTATCGCACCAAGAGAATTCGGGCATGTGCAAATATACATCCGCCATTCGTAAAACGGGCAAAAGCTCCCGATTCGTCAGATTTCCCAAGATTCTTACACGATCGTTTCCCGCCAACTTTGTCGCCGGATTGGTTGCACCTGCCACCCAAAACATCGTGTCCTTGCACTGGTGACAATAATCATTGATGAACTCGAAAAGAGGCCCAAGGCGCTTGTAGACACGTTCCTGCTTCTTAAACCATTGCGCGCACAGAAGGATATTCCACGGATACGGCGATTTCATGGGCTCGACGTCGAATTCGCGAGGATGCGCTGCGTTATAGATGACGAATTGACGCTCCTCGGGAATCGAATGTCTAATGATCGCGTTGAGGACGGTCTGGCAAAATCTCGACTGGTAGATTACGCCTTGGCATTCATTCATCGCCGGCAGAACAACGTGCGCCACTTTGTGCCGGTTGCGCGGAGTGTCTAGAAGATCAATGCCATCCATTCGGATGACTTTGGGGCACGGGGGGAGCGGTCCCCTCGGCCGCGAGATCAGCAACGCGATATCCGCCCTCCTTGGGTCTGACGAATAAAACACTCCTCGCGTTTCAAGTTCTCTGACTAGTCGACCGAGGAACTTCGATTTGCCACAATCCCGGATCGAATAGTCGATGAAAACTTTCACGATTCTGGGCGAGGAACCATAGGGGCATCGAAGGCGCAGCGAAGATGGATCATGCGGCGAGAAGCGCCGGACGATTGAACGACTTGCGACTCTCCGGTCGTGCGGAAGCCGAGTCGCCGGCATAACGCGAGGCATTTGGGATTGTCTGCAAAGACGCGAGCAATCAATACGCTGGCTCCCGACATTTGCTTAATAAAATCCATGACCGCCAAAAAAAATCGCGGCGAATCAACCATCTCCCCTCGTGATTGCGAGCCAGCGCGGTGATGAAGAAGTAATGAGGTGATTTCCAAGACGTGTGGAGCGGCCCAGAAGTAATGCCATCCCAGTGAGCCGACGATCTCTCCCCGCGCATCGAGGATTCCGAAGATCGGAGCGACGGGATTCGAGACCCGCCGGTACAGATAGACTTCGCTCTCATGCGGATCGAGAATTCGGTCGTCGATGAAACCGGAACGCGAGATTGCGTTGTTCCGAAGGAGTCGCAATTGCTCGAAGTGGGAACTCTGAAGGGGACAAAGCAGGAGCCCCCCGACATTAACCAGAGGAGTCTTCATGGCCTGCGGCGGAATTGGAAGGAACAAATTCTGCGGCTCCTCGAGCACGCTTCCGAACAAGTGACTTTCACACGGCCTGCCGGAGATACGATAAACATTAGGCATCTCCGTCTGCTGATCCGGATCTAGAAAATCAGGAACGACAAATTGAATTCCGGTTCGAAAGATCAACCCTTTGACAGGCATCTCGATCTCACGGAAGTGGGTCAGTTCCTCTGCGGAATCAAGCAGGAGGACCGCCGGAAGTCCGGCAGTTCTTGCGGCGAGCGAGACCGCATATGCGCAGTCGGTGAAGGAATCGGTGAAAAGGAACGACGCTGGAGTTTGCTCAAGGCATTCGAGGATGGCGTAGTAAGTTGTGCGTCGGAGCGCCGCCCGTCCCTTTTCCGATGAAGGCTTTGATGGCGGCCACGAGAGTACAGAGATTGAGCGGGACCCATCGACAAGAGGGCCGTCGCCCACGCCGCGGTGGCACATCAAAACATGGGCCCTCGTGCGAAGATTCGTGAGGCCGGACTTCGAGGTTACGTACAGCGGCGGAATTGAAATGGGAGTGGAGATCATTACAAGACGTCCAATCCGATTAGAATCCGCGGGCTCTCCATGCCCTTCGCAAAGAGATCAAGAACCACGTCAAGTGTTCCTTCGCGTTCCTCGGGATTGACTTCAAGACACCTGGCGAGCGCGGAACCAAAATGAGAAAAATCCTTCCGCAGGCATTTTTCGACAAGCGAATGACGGCGCTTGTAAAACCGTATAGCAGTCGGCAGGTCGGTCGCGAGGTTCCTGTAAGGAGGCACGCCATATAGGCACCAGAAAATCGTTGCTGCACTTCCGAAAATGTCGACTTTTCCGGTTTGCTTGCGGCTTCCAATAAGTTGCTCAAACGCTTTGAAGGAGTAGCCTCCTGAACCCAGTTTGGACCGGCGGGGTGGGTCCTCGCCGCGCCCGAAGTCCCGTTCGACATCCGCGATTTCGGCGCTGGAATAGTCGATGAGTTTGGGCCCGTCGTGGGCCAGAACGAAATTCTGCGGCTTGATGTCGCGGTGAATGACTGGGACGGGGAGTTTTCCAAAATGCGAACAGACCTCATTCAAGGTCGCAACAATTGGCTTAAGCCATGGTGCGACATCGGAGCGTTTCACGTCAGCCAAGCAATGACCTAAGGCATGGCTCAAGACGAGGATCCTTGACTTAGGTATCGAACGCAAAAGATATGGCGAGAATTTCTGTCTGCCGATCAACGTATGGATGCTCTGTTCCTGCCAAAAATGTTTTGCTGATTTGAAACGCTTGACGACCACGCGACCCCATTTTGTATCGTCACATAAAATACATTCCGCGTGTCCGCCCTTGCCGAGGCGACAAACAGACTTCAAACCCTCCTTTTTTAAAATCTGCACGAGCGTCTCGTTTGGAGCGGGCGGTGCGGGGGGAATGAGTGCGGCTTTACTTTCATAGTGTGCGCGCTCGAAATCGGCGACAAATCGAATGAGCTGGTCGGCATCCCTCTCGAGTTCACGGCGTCCGTCGTCCGCATGAGTCTCGATCGCAATCAATCTGCTCGCAGAAATACCTCGCACGGCGCGCGACGCCGCCCTCAGTCGCAGGCCGTTTCTTTGGGAAGAATGGGATCTGGCGAATGAGGAAAGAATCGCTTTGCGGAGTGGCGGAGGCGCTTCGAACAACAGCGGCGATCCGATGTCCGTCTCCACCACGGGAAGATGACACCCGATCTTTGTAGCCAGCGCTAACGCATTCCATTCAGTCATAGCGCGAAGATGAACTGCGCCCGGTGGGTTGCCATCAGTCGACACGCGCCAAGAGGGAATTCCATCGCGCGGCTTCCTTCGCTGGATTGAAATCCGCGTCGACTACTCTGCGAAACTTTTGTCCCACCTCGGTGCGCAAGCTTGCCGCCGAGAGCAATTCGATCACGACCTCTGTGAATTCCGCTGATCGAAATGGAGAGCAAATAAATCGCTCATCGACCATCTCGATTAACTCCCGAGCGGCTTCCGTGCCGACAATTGGAACGCCGCAGGCCGCCGTCTCGAGCAGGGCATTCGAAAGGCCTTCGACAATAGACGGGAAAACGCCCACTTGAATTCCGGCGATAATCGAGGCCAACGCCACCGGGTTTTCGGCGCGCGCGAAATCCACCGTTTTCCTCGACAGCAACTGAATATCGCCGTAACCGCATTGCCTCAGGACGGTTTCATCGAAGCTGCCAATAATTCGAAATCGACCGCCCCTTGGCTCCACAACGCTGTCAATTAAACAAGAAATCATTCCGGGATTCTTTTGCTCCCGCATCGTGCCGACGTAGCCCAGGAGATAGTTTCCGCGCGCCGGATCACCGAGCGGCGGCAGCCTATTCGCCGCGGCGCCGAAATCAGCGCTGATTGAATTGGGAATCACCACGAGCCGTTGCCCGATATCCGGAAACACCGAGGTAATCAATTTTGAAAGCTGTCCGTTAACCGCGACCACGATGTCGGATGCGGATAGCGAGTCATAGAGTGACGCCACGCGGTCGACATCGAAAAGATTGCGGGAGACGTCATTGCCTCGGGCACACTGGATCAGAGGGCAGCCCACTTTTTTTTGCAGACTTGCAGCGAGGATCCCGGCGCTCTTTAGACCGAAGCCGACAACGATGGTCTCTCGTTGCACCAGTCCGCTCGAGCAGATCCATTGTTCCGCCTGCGTGATGACCTTCGAGGTGTATCCATCCCACGAGCGATCAGCAGCCCAACCTTTCGTGAAAGGACCGAACCGATGAATTGCCAGATTCTGCGTCTCAGCTTCATGATCCGAACGCGGCGGCTGATCGGGATTCATGCGCAGAAAGGAAACGACGTCCGTTTTTCGACCGCCGCCGATAAGTCGGGAGATACGCGCCGCCGCCGCGGAGAGTCCTCCGCCATCGGGCGGAAAATCCTCGCAAATAAAAAGCACCGGGCGCTGCGGCTTCATACGGAGAATTATTTGTCGCCGACACCGAGGGCGCGTGGATACACGCATTCGGCAAAGCTGCGCGCCAAGCTTCGAAGCGAAAAGCGTTCGCAGACGTATGCCGAAAGATCTTCAGTGGACGGAGGATTCTGTAAGATATCGCTCACATGGGTGGAGAGTTGCGCTGGCGTTTCGCCGAGCCGGATGGCAAGGGGAAAACGGCGCGCTATGTCACGTACTCCTTGGATCGGAGTCGAGACGACGGGAACGCCAATTGCGAAGGCTTCGAGAAACGTTGTCGGAAGCGAGTCGAAGCGCTCACCGCTTGTTGCTCCGATGTAGAGAAGGAGCCGGCACCGCGAGAGGAGGAGAAGATAGTCGCCGTGCGGCATCGCACCGGGATACTCGAATCGCTCGTCCAATCTCACGTCGCTCGGAGGCGTTCCGATAAACCAGGCACGCTGGAAGTCCGGATTTCTGGCGAGCAATTGCTCGGCCTGCGCCCGACCTTTCTCGGGGACCTCGCGACCGACAATCGCAATGGAAGCCTCTGCCGAGAAGTCAGCACAGGGATAGACATTGAGCGGCAAACATGGATCGAAGATTTCTGCCCGCGACTGATCGAAGCGACAATTTTCCGCAACCAAGTGCGCGATTGATTCATGTACGAAAGTCGTGACGGATGCGCGGGCCAATAGCTGCTCATAGAGTTCCGTCATAGTCGGGTCTTGAATCCGACGCGTGAAATCGCCACCCGACTCGCAAGTTATTACGATAGGAAAATCGTGCGGAAGAAATTCGATCACGCGCTGCGCGGTGTCGCCAGCGATAAGATGTGCCAAATCAAAGTGCTGCGGCCACGAGGCAATTCTCCTATAGTCCAATCGTTGCGGGACGCACGACGGCGCCAGAGCATGCCGCTGCGGGTATTTCGCGAAGACCGACACGCGGTGGAGATTCGAGATTTCCTCCACGACCGCCGCCACGCTCGTCAGGGTTGGAGCAAAAAGCTTCGAGCCTGCAATAACGATTCGGAGCGCGGGATCAGCCGTCATTGGTGAGAAACGTTTGCAAGCTCGCGCAGACGAAATCTACGTCATGGACGGTGAGATTGGCATGCAACGGAAGCAGCAACGCGGAACGCCCGATGGCTTCAGCATGGGGAAGATGGGGAGAGTTTCCGCCGAACAGGCTATTCCTGTGCAGTGGCGGATACTTAACGGTGGTATAGATGCCTTTTTCGAGGAGAAAGGCGGCGGCACCGTCGCGCAGATTTTCCGGTAGAAACAGCCAGAAATAATAGAATGAACTGCGATCGTCGTTCGCTCTCGCGGGTGGCAGCGTCATCCGCGGCGTTCCAATTAGATTTGCTTGGTAGCGTTCCCAGAGGCGTTTGCGGAGAGTGTTCAACTCGTCGACGCGGGCGAGTTGAACGCGGCCGACCGCGGCGTTTACATCGGGCAACACCGAGCGACGGCCGACGACAATGGCGGAGTCCTCCCACCATTTCGACTGGCGCACGGCGGCGCCGGCGAAACCGGAGCGGCGTTCCATTCCGAGATTGGAAAGGCGGCGAAGCGCACGAACGTCATCGAGATCTCGCGCGTACGCGATGCCGCCTTCCAACGAAGTCACAAGTTTCGCGGCGTCGAAGGACCAGACGCCGAAATCCGCTATTGTGCCACAAAGCCGTCCTCCAACGAAGGTGGCGGGAGCACAAGCAGCGTCCTCTATAAGAATCAGGCCACGATCGGCTGCAAGCGATGCAATACTTTCGATCTCGCATGCAAGACCGCCATAGTGAAGCACGACAATCGCGACGGTTTCCGAAGAAATTCGGCTCGCGATGTCCTCCGGGCGGGCGCAGAGCGTGACGCAATCCACATCGCAAAACCGCGTTGTCAGTCCTGCAGTGACCGCGGCGTGCGCGACGCCTGAATAGCAAATCGACGGAATGACGATTTCACCTTTTTTCTTCGACGCGACAACCTGCAGAGCAAAAAAGAGCGCATCCGTGCAACTGCTGACGCCGGTGAAATGGTCTGCCGGAATCCCGGCGTAATTTGCAAAATCCGCGATGAAGGCGTCGGATTCCGGGCCGGGTCCGACCCACGCTGTTTCCATGACCCGGCGGACGGCCTTAATCTCCTCGTTCGAAATCGTGGGGGCTTGAAACTGGATCATTAAACCTCCGTCACGGTGCCGTGGTTTACTCGCCTTGAGCGATACGGATACATCCTTGTAGGGGGCTCGGCTCACCCGGTGGTGGCTGGAGCAAAATGCGCAGGACGGAAAAAGCGGGTCGGCCCGCGCCGATAGAGGCGACTCGAATTGTCGATGTCATCGGGCCTCTCCGCATGCAGCTGCCGGGCGGCTGGCCAGCCGCCTCAACAAGTTGTGGAACCGATCGGCCATGGCGTCCGGAGAAAAATTTGCTCGTGCCACCTCCGCGTTGACACTCCCCATATCGAGTCGCTTGCGACGGGAACACGAGAGAGCGCGATCGAGTTGTTGAAGACGATCCGTCGAGTTGTCCTTCGCATAGAGGAAATTCGTGTCGCGCTTACACACCGACAGCGTCGCCGCGGTATCCGGTGCAACCGCGACGAGGCCGGTAGCGGCGGCTTCCAGCATCGAGTTGCTCATTCCCTCCTGAGTGGAAAAGGAAACAAAAATGTCCGACCCGGCGTAATACGAGGGCAACTCCCGATTCGGCATGCCGCCGAGCCAGATGATCGAGCGATCATGCTGCCGACGCTCACTGATCAACGCGTCGTATTCGTGGCGCATGTGCTCGAATTTTTCATCGCCGATGAGAAGCAATACAGCTGGGGGATGGGTCTGCCGGATTTGGGCCCAAGTCTCGACGAGTTCACCAATGCGTTTTTTGGGCGCGAACCTCGAAACTGATAGAACCAGTTTGGTGTCTGCAGTGAGCGCGAGTTTCTGCCGGAGGTTGCGTCGCGCCGCGGCATCAGGACAGAAAATGGCGCCATCGACGGCATTGGGAATAAAACTGATCCGCGCGTCGGAAACCCCGATCGAAAGAAGTTCGTCTTGAATTTCAGAATTCAATGCAATCACCGCATCCGCCTCTCGCAGCAGCCGCTTGAATCGGAAATCCCGGGCGCACGCTTCGGTTACGCGACCTGAGGAAGGAATGCGCACGATGAAAGGCTTTGCATGCTGGATGCAGGCTTCCATAACGTCGCGAATGTTTTCCATGCGAAATACGGAGCCGACAGAAAAGTAAATGTAATGGACCGCATGAGCAGGTGAATCGGCCACTCGCGCCACAAACTCTTTGTACGCGGTCGCCTGTCCCGATTTCGTAAGGGAACTGCCGAAGCGGCGAACGTGAATGCCATCGAGAATCTCCATAGCCGAGCTGCCTGGCAGGCCCTGAGTCAGTCCCTCCACACGCACGCCGCGCGTTGCGAGAAGCCCACCGAGCATACGTAGGTGCGTCTCGCCGCCTCCGATGTGGGGATGAAAATAGGGCAGAATGGCCAGCAGCCGGAGATCATTAGGCCGTTCACTCATCCGTAGAACCGAACGCGAAAAGGCCAACTCCAGAGACATTACGTCTGAGGCCTAACGTGAGGAGAAAGCGACTCAACGACATGAAAAGCCAGTCTGAGAGAAGCGGCGCGGGAACCGCTCCGGGTAATGATTTCCGCTTCCGATGGCGCAAACCAGCCGGGCGTGCTCTTTATTTCGTGTTCCGCGCGATGTATTTCAGAAAAAGGGACATTGAGCAGTGCCGGAAACAGTGTCGTGAATTTAGCGCAAAAAATCTTTCGGGCGGACGGCTCCCTCGGCTTTATCAGGCGGATGGGCGTCGGAAAAAGGGTGTAGGATTCGGGGGGAATTCCCGTTTCCTCCATGACTTCCCGGACGGCGGTTTCCTCAGGAGACTCATTGGTTTCCACGCGTCCTGACGCGAAACGCCATGAGCCTTTTGAATCGCGCACGAGGATAACTTTTTGTGTGAAAGGATCGAACAACAGGATGCGGGACGCATACTCGATGAGTTCACTCGGCCAGCTAAACTTAAGGGGGGAATTCATGTTACCTTTGATGAGAGGACGTATTTATTGCTCGAGGGGAGTTTGTGCCTCAAACGGATTACCCTAAACGGCTAGATGAGACAAGCTACGCCACCGAGGCGATCCTCAACTGCGCCACTTTGCGGTCGAGAACGGACGGGATGACATGTCCGTAGGTCTTGAGCACCAATGCGCCTCGGTCTTGGTGTCCAAGCATCAACGCAACTTCCCCCGGCGAAAACCCGTTCGCCAAGGCCACACTAGCCATGTGATGTCTCAACGCGTGCGGGTAGCTCAGGCCGATTCCCAGACCGACGGCGAATTTGCGCATGATCCGCCGAACTTTCTTAAACTCGTTATCGAGGCCGTGCTCCCACATCCAGACGGCCCCCGCCCGCGGGCGACCGGCCGTTTCCCAGCGGCGTCGAAGAAGATCGACCGCTTGGGGCAGGAGCGGAATAAAAACTTCTCTCCCCCCTTTCATCACGCGGCGGTACCGGGCGGCATCGAAGTTTATTTCTTCCCAGCGCAAGAAGGCGGCACTTGTGATGCGAAGGGCCGAATACGCCATCTAGGCAATGAATTGCCCGCGCTCTTCGTCCTCGGCGAGACACATCGCCAGGAAATCTGCCGCCAACTGCGGCGACGGGATTTCGACTCGACGCGAAGGAACCACCTTAAGAGGAATACTTTGGCACTCCTTCCAGATCACCTCACCAATCCAGCTCCGATCCAAGCAGTAGCGGACAAACTTTCGAATGAACCAACGCAGTTGGTTGGGGGAAGAAATATGCCCGTCGCTAGCGTATGCCCGCCAAACCTGGACGGGGCGAAAATTTTCCCAATCAGAACAAAGCCGATCGAAAATGCTTCGGCAGGTGCCCAAATTCCTGATCGTGTCGAGCGACGCAAACGAGGTGTTCTGGATAAAATCATCCAATGCCACCCGCAAACTCGGTCGCGAACCCTGCAAAACCTCAAAATGTTTTGGGGTCGGTGGGTCTCCCCAAGAAATTTTTGGGTTACTTCTACCGCGAATAAGCCGCTTCAAGGCGGCGCGAGCTTCTTTCCGATTACGGGTTCCTAGACTTTTGCGCGCTCTACGACCGCGAACCGTCCAATCAGCATAAAAAACTCCCTTGGGCCCCAAATACAGATTTTTCTCAATTGCCTTCATTCTAAGCCTTCTGTTTTCAAAGCCGAATTCCGACAACGTCTTTCCAAAAAATGTGTCGAATCTTTCCACACCCGTGGAAAACCGGGAAAGACAAAAAGCGAATGCTTTTGTAATTAACTTATCGCGAGAGCGATAAGCTGGAGCCGGCAGACGGATTCGAACCGACGACCTGCTGATTACAAATCAGCTGCTCTACCAGCTGAGCTATGCCGGCAATAACGCGCGCAGTGTAGCGCACCCGGAACGAGCCCACAAGCGGAGCGCCTCACGTCCGCGAGCGGATATCCACGCTCAGCGGCTCGGCCGTTTCCAGCCTCTTGATCACGGTGCTCAGATAAACCGACTCCGGGTAATACGCTTTGTATTTCGTAATTTCCGCGCGGTTCAAAACTCGGAACCCGTAACGCTCGAACATTTTTTCGCCGCGCCGATCCTGGAAAGTTGCGATCTGGCCGTAGACGTGTTTTTCGCCGCTGCGGTAAAGGTAACTCAAATACGCGCTCATCAATGCGCGCGTCGTCGACATTTTGCGCGCGTCCGGCAGCAGGTTGATGTGGAAATGCGGCGTGCGCCGCGGCGCGGCTGGGACTTCCCGCCATCCGTGAGTGATCATCCACCTAATGAACCGGCGCGAGCGCGCGTCGTAGCGCGGGTAACGCCAGAGAGCGCGCAGAAACAGCCGGATGTTTTGGCGAAAGGAATAAAACTGGTTCCAGAGCGGCTTGCGCGAGCCGAGCAGGTAACCGCGGATCTCGCCATCAATCTCGAGCACGAACGACGATTCCGGTTCCTTGTCGGTATAATAAGTCGTGAGGAAATCCGCGAACAATTCGTGGTCCTGATAGACCGGATCGATCGGGTCGCCGAGGAAACCGGTCTGACAGCAGAGCCGGCGAACCGTCCCGCGATCGGTCGGGCGATAACTGCGAATTGTGAGTGCCTTTTCGGATTTCATGGCTTCGATCCTGTGTAGTTTGCGCAGACCTCGCGGTAAATGCAAAACAGTCGATCAAACACCGCCGGCCAGGCATAGTTTTCGGCGGCGTTTTTCGCGGCCAGTTCCCCTAGCGAATGGAGATCGCGCGCGCTGAATTGCTCGATGGCGGCCGCCAACGCTTCCGGATTATTTTCTGTCGCCCAGCCTTCCTGATCGTGGAGAATGATTCCGTCGAGCCGCGAACCGCGAATCCCAACGACGGCCGTGCCGCATGCCTGACTTTCGAGCGCGACCAGTCCGAACGTCTCCTGCGTCCCCGGGTGCACAAACAAATCGGCGGCCCGATAATGGCGCGCAAGCTCGAGCGGATCGGAGCAATACTGAATCCATTTCACGCTTTTCGTTTCTGTCTCGAGCCGGCGCAGTTGTTCGCGCTGCGGTCCGTCGCCAATGACAAGCAGTTGGAAGGCGCCCGGCCGGCGCATCGCCAGGATGCGGAACGCCTCGAAAAGCGTCGCCGTATTTTTCTCGGGCGCCAGCCGTCCGACGTAGAGAAGCCGCGTGCCCTGCGATTCAACCGCTTCGTCCGGATTCGGACTGAAATTGTTCGTGTTAACTCCGAGCGGAACCAGTCGGGTGTTGCGGACGCCCCATTCCTCGAGCACCTGCTTCAGCGGCTCGGACGGAACGAACGTCACCTCGAACCGGTTATACATTTTGCGCACATATCGCCGCGCCGCGGCCAGCAAAGATTTTCCGGCGCGATGGCCGAGCCACTTTGAAGCGCCCCGCAAATACGCCTCCGGAAAATGCGAATGATAAAAGGCTACGATTGGGATCCGGGCCGATTTTCCGAACGCGATCGCTTTCCAGCCGACCTGATACGGGTCGCTCGACTCGATGATGTCCGGCCGTTCGCGTTCCAGAATTTCTCCGACAGTGCGCAGATCGAGGAGAGCGCGGTAGCGCGCCATCTTGGAAATTAACGGCGATCGAATCGAATACGTCCGCGTCCGATCATCGCCGGTTCGTTCGGTCTTTTCTCCCGGAACAATCAGGACGTGTTCGTCAGTGGTGCGCTCGCGAAGGTAGTCGGCCTTCTCGTGGACGTAGCGTTTTACACCGCCACTGAGCGGCGAATAAAACTGAGTGAGGTCGCAGATTCTCAAGTCACCACCCTAGCCTGTCATTCTGAGCGGAGCGAAGCGAAGCGGAACGGAGCGAAGAATCTCTGACCATTTCCGGGCGGTCTCCAGCGCAGAAATAGCGAGAGATGCTTCGCTGCGCTCAGCATGACAATAATGGAAGGCGCTCCCGTTATTTCCCCAGCGCCGAAAGATATTTCTCCGCCTCGAGCGCGGCGGCGCATCCTGAGCCAGCAGCGGTGACGGCTTGCTTGTAAACGCGATCTGCTACATCCCCCGCGATGAAAACGCCCGGGTGTTTGCTTTCGGCCAGATGCCTAACGAGTAGATAACCGTCCGGATCGGTTTCCAGTTTTCCTTTGAACGCTTGGGTGTTCGGGTCGTGCCCGATCGCGACGAACACACACGCGACCGGCAGCTCGCGTTCTTCGTGCGTCTCCACGTTGCGCAACATCACCGCGCTCATCTCGCCTTTCTCGTCCGGAACGTAGCGCGTCACAACGGTGTTCCAGATCGGCTCGATTTTTTCGCAGGCGAGAACGCGGTCCGCCATGATCTTCGACGCGCGGAGTGTGTCGCGACGGTGAATCAAATAAACTTTGGAGGCAAATCGCGTGAGGAAGATCGCTTCTTCCGCAGCCGAATCGCCGCCGCCGATCACGCACACCGGAACGTTCCGGTAAAACGCGCCGTCGCATGTCGCGCACGACGTCAGTCCGTGGCCGACCAGTTTTTCTTCGTTCTCGAGCCCGAGCCAGCGCGCCGACGCACCGCTTGCCACAATCAACGCGCGCGTCTCCAGCCATTCGTCGTCGGCCTTGATTCGAACGTAATCGGTGTGCGCTTCAAAATCGGTGACCTCCGAATAGGCAAAACGCGCGCCGAATTTCTCCGCCTGCTCATGCATGTTGATGATGAGCTGCGGGCCATCGATGCCTTCCGGAAATCCGGGAAAATTCTCAACCATTGTCGTGGTCGAAAGCTGTCCGCCCGGCTGCCGGCCTTCCAGGACGAGCGGATTAAGGTTCGCGCGCGCGGCATAAATCGCGGCGGTCAACCCCGCGCATCCGCTCCCGACGATGATCACCTTCTCCATCGGTAAAACGTAGCACACGGCGCAACCCGGCGCTGTAGCCGCGGTCCCGCGATGGCGGGATCGCCGCGCGACCCACCGTCTCGACAGAGCGAAGCGACTACAGCATTTTCCCTGATGCCCGAATTGGCCGAAGTGGAATATTTTCGCAGGCAATGGGATTGCGGTTTGGGTCAAAAAATCCTGCGCGTGCAGCTCCACGCGCGGAAGCGCGTCTTTCGCGGATCGAATACGCGCGCACTCGGCCATGACCTGACGGGCTCTCACTTTCTCCGCTCTGAGTCCTGGGGAAAACAGATGCTGTTCGAGTTCTCAGGCGGCAACCCCGAAATAATCGGGGCTCGCGAAAAGATTCGGAGCTGGATCGGTATCCACCTCGGAATGACGGGCACGCTCCGTGTGGAACCATCCGACTTTTGTCCGGAGAAGCACGATCACCTCGTGTTGCGACAGACGAAACGCGCTCTCGTTTTCCGCGACGCGCGACTTTTTGGGCGCGTCCGGTTTCATCACGGGAAATCGGCGCCGGACTGGTGGCGCGCCGGCGGACCGGACATTCATTCGGCCGCGTTCGACCGCGCATTCTTCGACGGATTTCTCAAGCGTCACGCCCGGGCACCAATCAAATCGGTTTTGCTTCTGCAAAGCGGATTCGCCGGCATCGGCAACTGGATGGCGGACGAAATTCTTTGGCGCGCGAAGATCGCGCCCCTACGGACCGCGGGCAGCCTGTCGTCCACGCGACGCGACCGATTATTTCGCGAGACTCGCTTCGTCGCGATTGAATCGCTTCGCATTATCAGTCCGGCATTCGGAGATCCGCCGCGGGATTGGTTGATCCATCAAAAGTGGAAACGCAACGGTGTTTGTCCGCGGCACCGGACGCCGTTATGCAAGGCGATGATCGGCGGACGAACCACCGTGTGGTGTCCGCTATGTCAGCGCTAACTCACGTGCACGACGATTTTGTGAAACCCGGTCGTGCCTGATTTGAACGGACGCTCTTCGTCCCACTCCTGGACGGCGCTCTCGCCGTCGGTGGCGCGGACGACAAGTGTGTAATCGCCCGCCGCCGCCGGACGCCAAGCGTAACTCCACAGTGCCCAGGTTAATTTCGTCCCGGGATAATCGAGCTTCGCGTCCTGCCAGGTCTTGCCGTCGTCGAAGCTCACCTCGACACGTGTGATCCCGCGATCGCCGCCGAACGCCACGCCGCGCACCGGAATTCCATTCGCCGCGATAGAGCTGGTGAAAGTCGATTCGTGGTCCGGCTCGTCGAATCGCGAGCGCGTCGGCACGATAAAGTCCGGGCCCCAGCCTTGTTTCTCGTAAAAGCCGATCGCGCTTTCATCGGCCACCTCGATGCGCGTGATCCATTTCACGTGTTTCTCGCCGAAGT
>Ga0137407_10000622_pt1 | contig 23623 bp, 25 predicted proteins | sample CZOMad2_2_16fung_FD_108410 | JGI IMG/M metagenome (GOLD analysis project Ga0137407, IMG submission 108410) | Vadose zone soil fungal communities from Angelo Coast Range Reserve, California, USA - CZOMad2_2_16fungal (Illumina Assembly) | ecosystem: Environmental > Terrestrial > Soil > Vadose... | reverse complement strand
TCTCAACCGTCTCCGCGTCTCTTCATGAGACGTTCGGAAGGCTTGAGCTGTGTGAGTTGGAAACTCTCACGCACAGTTCTTAGAGGACGGGGCAGGAGCAATCCTGTCCTGTCACTCGGTACTTTTGCCGTGCCAGCCATAGTGCAAGGTATGAGTATGCCATAGAAACTATTCCGCACGGCTGTCCATTGTTAGATGTCAGATCGATTGATATTGCCCGCCTTTCTGTAAACTTGCTGTAAATTTCTTTAGCGGTAGGCGGAGATTCCGGACCAGAAAATCAAATTAGCCGTTAGAATAGCGCTTGATTAACGACATGCCGATACGCGTCTTACTAGCTGACGACCATCAGATCATTCGTGATGGTATGAAGGCATTCCTTGAGCGAGAAGGGTACAGCGTGAATGCAGACGCCCAAAACGGGCAGGATGCAATCCGTCTTGCCCTGAAATTCCAACCGGAAGTTGTGGTCTTGGATATCACCATGCCTATCCTTAACGGCTTGGATGCCGCAAGAGAAATCCTGCACAATGCTCCTGGCACTAAGGCGATCCTTCTCAGTATGCACGACGATAGCAAGTATGTTTTGGAGGGGCTTCGGCTCGGTGTAAAGGGCTTTGTAACCAAGACGCATGCTGGCGAAGACCTGGTGCTAGCGATCCGCCAAGCTTTGCGGGGTGTGACGTATGTTAGTCCAGAACTGTCACAGGTCGTATTCGATGCTATTCAGGCGAACAGTCATATCATGACCATGGAAGATCCGCTCACTTCCAGGGAGCGACAAGTCCTACAGCTCGTCGCTGAAGGCAAGACGACCAAAGAGAGCGCAAATCTTTTGCACATTAGCGCCAAGACCGCCGAAACCCATAGATCCCGCATCATGGGCAAGCTGGATATCCATGAAGTCGCCGGCCTCGTCAGGTATGCAATCCGCAGAGGCTTGATCCGTCCCTGACACAGAGATACCTGCGACGAAACGGCCTGCGCTGACGAACCGTAAGCGTACGCCCGAGGCCGTTCCGCTTGCTCGGTGTTTCGATGGGATTGTGAGTGCTATGGCGATGTTATGGCAGTTGATAATCCAGATCGCTCGTCGCTCGGCGAGGTTCCTCGAGGGAACTTTCCCTTGTAGTTTGGCGTACTAGACGGTAAGGAGACCTATATGATTGAACGCTTGGGATTGCTGAGTATACTGTTGTTGTCATTCTTGGTTGCTCCGGCGCGGCCGGCCGACGTCACGGGAAACTGGCAGGTGACAATTTCGACCTCCGAAGGAAGGATGACCGGTAAGGCGTCGTTAAAGCAGACTGGTGACACGGTAACAGGCTGGGTGGGACCTGGCGAAAACGACCCCATTCCGGTCACTGGAACTGTCAAAGGAAACAAGCTCACCATTAAGACGCATCCTCAGCCCGGACGCAACGCGGCATTTGATGAATGTCGCTTGACTGTAAATGATGACAAAATGCTCGGCACTATCGATACCAATAAGGGGGAAATCGAGTTCTTACGGAGTTCTCGGAAGTACAACGAGCCTTTGAAATGGCCGGGCAAAGGATTATAGAAGTTCTAACCCGAGGCAATTCCCCAGGGTGGCACTCCAGCCGATTGTTAGTGATAACGCCATTTCACCCAGAACCCGCATTATGACGAACCGGCGTGCTTGCATCATTCATCATCCGTAAGGATTTATCTGGATCGCTCCACAAATCCACGGGCTACGTTCGAGTAACGGTAAGCCTAGGTCTGATCTGCCAACGGGGCTGCAATGGGAGCGAACTCTGGATCAGACAGGCCATCGAGAGATGTAGCCATTCACCTGAGAATCGTTGTGATTTCTCTTTGCGCTGGTAAGGCTAAGAATCTGTTTGATCTCTGATAGGAGAGATGCAGGGCTATCGCCTTTAGCGACAAAGCGGTCGGCACAAATAATTGCTTTTTCAGGGATGAGGTTAGCCGAAACCATGATAATCGGGACAAGACGTTTATGTGCTTTCATCATCTGAGAAATGCGTCCGCCGTCCGCTCCGGGCAGTGCGTAATCAAGCAGCACGAGATCTATGGGATGTGCCTCGAATAATTCTAAAGCCTTTTCCCCGTCAGGTGCGCTCAAGACATCGTAACCTTCAGCTTGCAGAATTTTTTCACGGGTAAGAAGGATTACTGGTTCGTCGTCAACGGACAGAATAAGCTTCGAGCCATTCTTCACGGGCACCGGAACGGAACCGGATTGATCAAGCTGAAAACCCATGTTGTGCCGCCTTACTCAGGAGTACCAAGGTCAAGCCTTAAACGGGCCACAACGCGCTAATGTCCTTTAGTCGCGTTCTGCGATGAACACTTTATACCGACGTTCGGGTTCCCATGCGCACGCGTTATATTCTAAAGCATCCGTCGGGCCAAACCAGGAAGCTTCTAAATTGCAAGCGTTTATGCGCAAACATGCGAGGGTTAAATTGATTGTATGAGGGTTTCTTTTGCCTGATGCAAAAGCCAGGATGTAATTCTTACGCATATTTCCTGTCCACCTTATTCGTAGCAGGCTTGCGCGGATTCTCCGCGTGTCATCGCAATTCGTCCTGCCCCTATGTAAGTCCGCTTTACGTAATCGCCAACAAGACCCAATGCTCCGTCGTAAGGCCCACGGAACAGCGTGTCAGGAAACGAAGTGGCAGCGTAGATGTCCGCGAAGAGGAGTTAGGCGCACGTCTGGGCCAGACGTTGCAGGACATCCACATTCCGGATGACGTTTTGACGCAATTGCAAAAGTCTCTGGGCGATGCTGAGAAAAACTTGCGTCAGGACAAGAAACAGCAGCAAGAACGGCTGCAACAGCGCCTAACAGCCGTGCGCCGCCACATTGACCAAGCCTATGTAGACAAGCTGGACGGCAAAGTCTCGGAGGACTTCTGGCAAAGAAAAACTTCGGAGTGGCAGCAGGAGGAACAGCAAATTCAAATGGCAATGCAGGGGCTTGACCAAGCCAGCGCTGACCAGCTGCTTGATGCGAAAAGAGCTTTAGAACTCGCGAATAAGGCTTATTTTCTATATGTTACGCAGACACCAGCGGAGCAAGCCAAATTGCTGAAATTGGTACTCTCGAACTGCAAGACAGATGGCGTAAGTCTTTTCCCGACATACAGAAAGCCCTTTGATGTGATCTTTGAAAGAGCAAAATCGAAGGAATGGCGCGCCCTGAGAGATTCGAACTCCCGGCCTTCTGATTCGTAGTCAGACGCTCTATCCAGCTGAGCTAAGGGCGCGTGGGTATTGGCGGACTATTCATTTATAACATGGGTCCGCCGCTCCGACAATGCGGCACCCGTCGAGGTGTTTCTTCTCATAAATGGCAGATTCTGGGTACCCTGAGCCGGCGGCAAATTTCCACAGTACAGCCTGACGAACATTCTTTATAATTCCCTCACCTCTCATGCTGACCAACTGGCATACATTACTGGACATTGTGATACGCACCACCGTGGTTTACGTGCTGGTGCTGGTAGGCATCCGGCTCACGGGAAAGCGCGAAGTGGGACAGATGACGCCGTTTGACCTCACGCTCCTTCTCCTGCTCAGCAACTCCGTGCAAAACTCAATGACCGGCGGCGACAACTCCCTGGTTGGCGGCGCGGTTGCCGCACTGGTGCTGCTGGTATTGAATTACGTGCTGGCTGAGATTTCGGGATTGAATCGCCGCTTCCGTAAACTGCTTCAAGGATCTCCCACGCTGCTGATCCATAATGGTGAGTGCATTACAGCTCATATTGCCAAGGAACACATCTCCATGGACGAACTCAACCGCGCCTTGCGCGAACATGGTGTAAGCAACATAGGCGACGTATCGCTGGCGGTCCTGGAAGTCGACGGAGCCATCAGCGTGCTGAAATACGACGACGTCCCAGAACAACTGAGGCCACAAAAAAGGCTCAAGTTCCTGCATCGAAATTGACCCCGCAACGCCAGGCGTTAACTATCATTCGGCTGACCCACATTAGGCCGACCATCAGGGCGATCCGGAGCGGACGCCGCTTGAGCACTATCATGAACTAGACTTGGAGGCGAGCGATGAACGTTGAAGAAATCAAAGAAGGCGCGGAACACGCCCATAACAAAGGTGAAAAGGCGGTCGGCCTAACCATGGCACTTGTCGCCGTGATGCTGGCCGTCGCGACGTTGTTAGGCCATCGCGCGCACACGGAAGAAGGTCTCATGCAAGGCAAGATCGTGGATCAATGGGATTTTTACCAAGCCAAACACAGCCGTGCTCACGAGTATGGAGCCATCGCTGAGTTGGCCGCCTTGCTGCCCAATGGCAAAGACCTTGCCATTAAAGACTACAAGAAATCCCTAGAAGAAGAATGCGGTACGCCGCCAGAGCACGGGTGCAGCAGTCCGGCCAAAGATTCGGCGGTTCTGCGACCTTTGCTGAATCCAGCACCACCCGAAGGAACCGACAAGGAGGCCAAGGGAGAGAATGCCAGTGCGGCCCCCAAAAACCCCGAGGCCAAAGCGCACGAGGAAAAATCATCAGAGAAGCACGAGGGCAACGCGAAACCAGGCGCCACCAAAATCCAGGAGTCCGCGCGCGAGATGGAGCACGACAGAGAACTCGTTGAACTTAAGGCCAACTACTTCGACGCTGCTGAGCTGTTCCTGGAAATCTCCATCGTGCTTTGCTCCATCGCTTTGCTTGCCGAGATGAAGCTGTTCTGGAAACTCTCCTTTATCACCACGGCCCTGGGCGTTGGCGCGGCGCTTTGGGGTCTGGTAATGCTGCACTAATGCGTTGCATCGAAAGCCAGTCCATTCACAGCATTGGCAACCAGAGTAGTCACTGGGCCGGTGATGCTGCGCGGGGGCGCCACATTGCCGGTGGCAGTCGATTCGTTCGTGAAAACCAGAATGCTTCCAGCCAGGCTGTCCACCACGTAAAGTTCCCCGGTCGCAACACTGCCGTTGAAAGCAACTTGCCCCGGTGATTGCAGCAGTGTGGCAGCTCCGGTAATGTTCGCCGCGGGAGTCGCGTTCCCGTTGGCAGTCGCAGCATTGGCATAAATAGTCAGGCTGGTGGGAACGGCTGAGTTGCTTGCCACCAACCTTCCCGAACCATCCAGTGCAAGTCCCCTGGGATGAGCCAGGCCGGTATTGACCCCAGTGATGGTTGCAGCAACGACGGCAGCTCCATTTTGCGAACTGGCTCCGTCCAGCCTGACAATGGCCTCACCCGCTGAGTTGGCTACGAACATTTGGTTGCTTGTCGCGTTCACCAAAATTCCGGTAACAGCAAAACCCATGCTGATGCTGCGTACAGGCGGAGTATTTCCGCTGATGGTGGAAGCGCCGGCAAAGACCAGGATGGACGTGCCGTCCGCCACATAAAGCAGGTTGTTGGCATTGTCCAATGCAACATCAATTGGCGCCGCCAGCGTAGTTGCGGGGCCGTTGACCGTCCGGTTGGGCGCTATGTTCCCGGCCATTGTAGATGCGCTATCAAAAATCAGGACTGAACTTCCGCCCTGGTTCGCGACAAAAAGGCGGTTAGCCGTTGTGTCCACCAACATATGTTGCGGCGAAGAAAGCGTGGTAGTACCACCAGTAACGATGGCGATTGGCGCAACATTGCCGGTCGCGGTCAGAGCATTGTTAAAGCGGAGGATCGCGCTTGGAGTGGAAACATACAATTGGCCGCCGCTATTGTTAGTCCCAGGGCCGGGCTTGGTCGATCCACATCCAAGAGCAAGAGCCAGCATGGCCAAAATAAAGACAGCGTATGAACGTCGCATTTTTATAGACCTCTCTCTTGATTTACTGCTTCTCTAAAAGCTCAAGGTATCATGATTAAAAGATGCAAATGCATTCCAGAATCTACATTGCAACTACCAACCCGGGAAAGCTGCGCGAATTTCAGGAGGCCGCCCAGACCCTTGGCTTGGCGTTGGACGCGCTGCCCGGAATGCGGACACTGGCGCCCGCCATTGAGAATGGCGCAACTTTTGAGGAGAATGCCAGGATCAAGGCCGAATACTACAGCCATTACGCTCCTGGAGATCTGGTGATGGCAGAGGATTCCGGACTTGCCGTTGACGCGCTGAACGGCGCACCCGGCGTGTACTCCGCCCGCTATGCCGCCGTCCTTGAATGTGGTGTGGAAACTCATGAGAATTCAGATGATTCAAGCAATAACCGCGCACTTATCTCCCAGCTAGAACGTCTGCCTGCGGGAATATTTGCGGGAAAATATGTATGCACCATCGCCCTGGCCCAAAACGGGAAGACCCTGGGCACCTTCACCGGGGAAGCCGAGGGAGAATTGCTGACAGTTCCGCGAGGCACTCAGGGCTTCGGCTACGATCCGTTCTTTTACTTCCCTGCCCTGGGCCGGACTTTTGCTGAACTCAGCGTGGAGCAGAAACGTGGGTACAGCCATAGGGGCAAGGCCTTTCGTAAGTTCCTGGAGTGGTATTCAGCTGCCCAAACCGGACTCTAATTTTCACGTTGCACTACCTCGCAAATACAAGTAAATTCAAGGCTCTTCTAATCATGAAACGGCCCTCACCCCAGACCGCGAAGACAGTGAACGGGACCTCCGACAAGCACCAGAGGATCCTGGATGCCGCCGTTGAGGTCATCGCGGAGCATGGTTTTTTCCACTCCCGGGTGGCTGAAATTGCCGACCGGGCCGGTGTGGCGGACGGGACCATTTACCTGTACTTCAAGAACAAGGACGAACTGCTGATGGCGGCCATTGACTCCGCTTTTCACCGGTTCATCCAACGGGCAAAGACCGCCCTGACGGAGATACACGATCCCCGGGAAAAACTGCGCCGCATGGCCTTTCTCCACCTTGAGGCATTGGGTTCCAACCGGAACATGGCGATCGTATTTCAGACCGAGCTGCGGCATAGCGCCAAATTCCTGGGCCAGTTTTCCCACAACTTGCTGGTGGAATACTTTGATCTCATCAAAGGTGTTCTGCGAGAAGGCCAGGAAGCCGGTGTGTTCCGTCCGGAGATGTCCGTAACCATTGCCGCGCATTGTTTTTTCGGCGCCGTCGATGAAATTGTGACTACCTGGATCCTCTCCGATCGCGAGCGTGACCGCGATCATCATCTCTCCGCCCTGACGGACTCCGTGGTCTCCATCGTCCTTAAAGGTGTGGAATTGGACTCTTAGTATGGAAGTCCGGACCCTGTCAGACATTTTCTTTTCCTCCATCGGGCATGACGTGCAGCGCCACGTCCTGTTCAAGCGGGCCGAGGGATGGCAGGTCATCTCTTCCCGCCAGCTTTACGCGTATGTGGCCAGCCTGGCGCGGACCTTGAAACAGTGGGGCCTCCAAAAGGGTGACCGCGTCGCCATTCTCAGTGAAAACCGGCCGGAATGGATGATCGCTGATTTTGCCTGCGTCACCAGCGGCATCGCGGATGTGCCGATCTATGCCACGCTCACCGCGGAGCAGACTTTGTACCTTCTGCAAAACTCGCGCGCCCGCGTGATCTTTGTCTCCACGGTTGAGCAGTTGCGGAAAGTGCAATCCATACAGTCGCAAACCAGCCTGGAAAAAATCGTGGTCATGGACGACGTTGCTGAAATAAACGTCATCCGCCTTTGGCCGATGATCCAAGATGCCTCGCTCGAACCCGATCCGCAGTTCGAAGAGCAAGCCCGCAAGATCCAGCCGGACGATCTGGCCACGCTTATTTACACGTCCGGCACAACCGGAACTTCGAAAGGCGTGATGCTGAGCCATGGCAATTTGACCTCCTGCGTGATCATGGCGAGCCAGAATTCTCAATGGGAACCCGGCGATGTTTATCTCTCATTCCTGCCACTCTCCCATGTGACCGCGCGCCATGTAGACTACGTTTGCTACCTGGACGGCGTCACCATTGCTTATTGTGCTGTGTTTGAACAGCTTCCGCAGATGCTCCAGGAGGCCAAGCCGACGATCATCGTCAGCGTTCCGCGGGTTTATGAAAAAGTCCGGCAGGAAGCCGAGCGCCGCGCCGGCCATGGCGTTAAACGCATGATCTTTGATTGGGCCTTGCACGTGGGCGAGCGGCACAAACAGGAGATCGCCGATGGCGTGCAGCCCAAGAGCCTGGCCTGGCGGCTGGCGGACAAACTGATTTACTCCAAAATCCGTCAGGGCTTTGGCGGCCGCAGCCGGGCATATTTTTCCGGCGGCGCGCCTCTGGGAAAAGATATGGCGGAGTGGTTCTGCGCCATGGGGATTCCCATCCTGGAAGGTTACGGCTTGACCGAGACCTCACCGACCTTGTCCGTCAACCGCCGCGGCGCATTTAAGATCGGCACGGTAGGCAAGGTGTATGACGCGCTTCAGGTGAAGATCGCCGATGATGGCGAGATCCTGGTCAAAGGCCCCTCGGTCTTCAAAGGCTATTGGGAGCTGCCGGAAGAAACCCGCGCCGCCTTTGTCGACGGCTGGTTTAAGACCGGCGACATCGGCGAGATCGACAGCGAAGGCTTCCTCTCCATCACGGACCGGAAGAAAGACCTGCTCAAGACCTCCGGCGGAAAATTCATTGCGCCTCAGCCCATTGAAAACGCCCTGAAAGCCAACGTACTGGTGGCCCAAGCCGCCGTCGTGGGGGACCGGCGCAAATATGCGTCCGTCATTATCTCTCCGCATTTTCCGTTGCTGGAAGATTGGGCCCACGCCAACGGCGTGACTTTCACTTCCCGTCACGAACTCGTGGAAGACCCCAAAGTACGCGCCTTGTACAAAGGCATTATGGAAGACGTGAACAAAAAACTGGCACACTTTGAAACCATCAAGAAGATCCTGCTTGTACCCGACGAATTCACCGTCGCCAGCGGTGAGATTACGCCCACACTTAAACTCAAACGCCGCGTGATTGAAGCCAAATACAAAGAGCGGATTGAAGAGCTTTATCAGGACCCACATCCGAGCCCGATTGAAACCACGCCAGTCGGGTGAAAACCGAAACTTTACCGCGGATTGACGCGGATCTTCCGCGGATCAGCTTTCGGTGTGATTTACCACTGTTTTCTCTGCGCTTTAGCGCGGAGAAGTGGTGGAAGAGCGGCGTCTTTAGCGCCGCGCAAAAGTTTCATTTAGAATACGCGCTTCAGCGCTGGTGGGAATGAAAGATGCTCCGCAAGAAATCCGAACGTTTTTCGTAACGTCCGTCGCGCACGGGCGTAATCCCCTCTTCAAGAAAACGGAAATGGCTCTCTTGTTCCTCAACGTCTTGCAGGACAATCGCAAGAAAGGCCGCTTTCTCCTCCATGAGTTCGTGGTTATGCCGGACCACTTTCACTTGATCGTCACGCCGGCGAAAGACGTTTCTCTGGAAAAAGCTGTTCAATATATCAAGGGAGGATTCTCTTTCCGTGCCAAGAAGGAATTGGGTTTCCAATCAATGACATGGCAGGAGAGTTTCACTAACCATCGTATCCGCGACTCGGAGGATTACCAGCGCCATCGCGAGTACATCCGTCATAATCCTGTCAAAGCCAGCTTTGTGCAAACACCGATAGAATATCCTTATTCGTCAGCATTTCCAGGGATGGAACTAGACCCAGCATCACCAGGGCTGAAGCCCATTTTTTGAAGACACACTTTTCACGGCCCTGAAGGGCCGTTCTTCCACCGTTTCTTCACGCTAAAGCGCGAAGAGCACGATGTTCTGAAAAAGATGTCCCTTACGCGAGTTGAACTCATTTCAGACCCCTGTCCACTCCATTTACAATATCCCCATGGACCCACTCATTATTGCAGGGCGGCAGTTTCGTTCACGGCTGATTGTAGGCACAGGCAAGTACAAATCCGGACAGGAGACGGCTCGCGCCATTGCGGCCAGCGGAGCGGAGATGGTCACGGTTGCTGTCCGCCGGGTGAATCTTGATCGCAGCAAAGAGTCTTTGCTGGATTTTATCGATCCGAAGAAGTATTTTCTGCTGCCCAATACCGCCGGATGTTACACCGCCGACGAAGCTGTTCGCGCTGCGCGACTGGGGCGCGAGGTTGGGCTTTCGGATTGGGTCAAGATCGAGGTCATCGGCGACCAGAAGACGCTCTATCCTGATGTGCAGGCGACTATTGAGGCCACCGCCATCTTGGTCAAGGAAGGCTTTACTGTTCTTCCCTATACCTCTGATGACATTGTGGTTGCCAAGCGTCTACTGGATGCTGGCGCCAGCGCTATTATGCCTTTGGGGGCGCCTATCGGCAGCGGCATGGGCATACAGAATATTGCCAATCTTCAGATCCTGCGCGAGATGATCACCGAGGTCCCTCTGGTGGTGGATGCCGGCGTTGGCACTGCGTCCGATGCGGCCATCGCCATGGAGTTGGGCGCGGATGCCGTGCTTATGAACTCCGGGATCGCCAACGCGGAGAACCCTGTGTTGATGGCCGAAGCGATGAATTATGGAGTCCAGGCCGGGCGGGCAGCGTATCTTGCCGGCAGGATGCCGCGTAAGCTTTACGCCACGGCCAGTTCCCCACTGCAAGGCGTGGTGCGGTAACACGTCCCAGCCAAAATGATAAAGCAGCAACGCAGCCGAGGGCGGCTGCGGTCCACATTTCACAGGCACTCACTCCTGCCTTTGCGAAACATCCTTCTGAGGCGCCACACAATCCAGTCTACGGCAATATTGAAAATACTTTAGTGTGTGGTGTCCAAGGCGATACCAGTGTTCTGCCCCAGAGTGGTTGCGGCGCCGTTGATGTTGCGCGTCGGCGTGAGATTTCCATTCGTAGAGCTGAGACTGGAATAGATTGGAATTTTCGCGGTACCTGGGTCCGTGATGTAGAGCGTGCCTGAGCCTGTGGCATCGAGCGCGATCTGGCTGGGCGAACCAAAGCCGGTGTTGCTTCCGGAGATGGCTGCCACCGGGGTTGCATTGCCGCTGGCGGTAGCAGCATTGCTATACATCGTTATGCCGGTGGCCGCCACGGCGTTATTGCTCACAATCAACCTGCCCGCGCCATCGACCTGAAGGCCAACAGGCGAGGCCAGTTGAGTGCCGACGCCCATGATGGTGCGATTTGCCGCAACCGCTCCGCTGGTCAGCGTGCTGACGTTATCGTACACATGCACTGCTGAGCCAACAGCGTCCGACAAAAAGAGCCGGTCATTTGCCGCATCCAGAAAGATCGCCGATATAGAAAAGCCCACGCTGAGATTACGGGCGACCGGGACATTGCCAGTCGTTGTAGAACTGGACGCAGCATTGAAGACCAGGATGTTAAGGTTGTCCGCCACATAGAGCATGTCCCTGCCCTTGTCCAAGGCCAGGTCAGACGGGCTGTTTAACGTGGTGGCAGCGCCGAAAATTGAGCGCGTAGGTGCAGTGTTATTGTTGCCCGTCATGGTGCTCACCGCGTCAAAAATCAGGACCGAGCTTCCCCCGGTATTGGCCACAAACAACCGGTCCGCCGCCTGGTCAACAAAAAGATATTGTGGTGAAGAAAGCTGAGTGGCGCCTCCAGCGATTGTGGCGCCCGGAGCCACATTCGCACTGGCCGTGCTCGCGCCATCAAAGCGCAGAATGGAATTTGCCGCCTGATTGGAAACATAAAGTTTGCCCGTAGCCGTTCCCGGGGTGGGGGTAGGAGTGGCGCCCGGTGCCACGTCGCCGGGCAACCTGCGGGGTGAGATCACACACCCTGCGATCAAAGACGCCAGCAGCAAACCAAAGCAGCAGCTAAGACACCAAGGCGCCATTGCGCCCCTGGATTTCATAAATTGGCTCATTGTTAACGCCATGATAAACCATAGCCCCAAAGATCGCCGTCTGTCAGGCGCCTTACCGTTAGAGAACGATAGCAGGGGAAATCGTTGCACTAAAATTTGTTAAGGTGGCCAAATAAAAAAAGCGGCCATCAAGCCGCCTTTGACTTCAGTACAGTCCGGTTACAAACCGTGTTCGGTGGAGGTGGGCGTCTTCTTGCCGTTGCCCTTGGCCAGCATTTTGACTTTGTCGACATGGAAGCTGCCGTTGTTGTCCGTGCCGGTAACGGTGACGTGATGTCCCCAATGATCTTTCAGCGCATCCGGGTTGTCCAGGCTCACAAGGCTCTTGTCGGCATCATTGACAATGACGACTTTGTCGCCCTTGGCAACGCACTTTTTGGTGCATTCAGCGTCCTGGGAGTCCTTAACGCCGCAGCTGCTATTGCTGACCCAGCCGGTGATTTGCGATTTAGGCGCCTTGTCTTTGTTCTTGGCCAGTGAAAGCGAAGCCAAACATGCCACTGCAAGCAGTACCAACGCGATTTTCTTCATGATGAAATCTCTCCTGTGGTGGTTTCTGTTCTGTCTGGGCTGATGCGTCGGGGGAACTGCGGCTCATTCCATCTGTCCCGTCAATTTTTTTCCCAATCTTATGGAGACATCCGCCCCTATAGGAAGTTCAGCACAAGAGTTGTAACTGATGAGAGCCTCTTGAGGCAAGCTGGAAAAGGCACAAAGGTACAAGGGAAAGGCTGGGTAATGCCATTTCGGGAATCTGGATTATTTCTTGTCGGATGAGGAGGGTGGCTGCGTCTTCGGCAGAGTATAAACAAACTCACCCGGACGAGCATATCCGAACCGCTCACGCGCTTCTTTTTCAATGGCTTTGGGGTCTGTCTTGAAAGCTTTAATTTGCTGTTCCATGGCGCCGTTTTGCTGCTGCAAAGACTGAATCTGCTGCTGCAACTGGCTGTACTCCTTGCGCTTCTGCTGGTACACCATCAACCCGTTCGCGCCGAATACCACGTGATACCCCATCACGCAGAGCAGCACGCCTATTGCCGCCGTGGCCAGTTTGCGCCGCAGGAGATAAATCCGTTCTCGTCCGTTTTGGATCAGCTTGTCCACTTCTGCTTCTGATGCTCCCTAAGTACTAGTGCTCGATCCAGTCTCTTGCTGCCGCGGCCAGTTTGGCCAAGTCAGTCTCCGATTTCGCCTCAGAGTAGATTCGCACGACAGGTTCCGTGCCTGACAGACGATAACAAACCCACGAGCCATCCTCGAATACCAGTTTGAGTCCATCCTTGCGCACTACTTGTTGAACTTTGCGCCCGGACACCGCAACTGGATCACTCTTCAACTTACTAGTGAACTTCTCTTTCACTTCTTTCGTCAAGTGGAAGTTTTCACGTTGGGGGTAAAAGGAACCAACCTTGCCAAATAAATCGTGGATCTGCGCCGTAAGAGGCTTGTTGCGGCGCGCAACCGCTTCACAGCAGAGCAAGCCGGCAAGAATGCCATCCTTCTCCGGAATGTGATGGCGGATGGATAGCCCGGCACTTTCTTCGCCGCCGATAACAATCTTGTCCTGCATAATCAGTTCGCCAATGTACTTGAAACCCACCGGCGTTTCGAAGACTTCCACGCCGTAATAGTCGGCCAGAGCATTGATCATGTTCGTGGTGGCTACGGATTTGCCTACGCCGTTCTTCCAGCCTCGGGTTTCCACCAGATAATCAAACAACAGGGCAATCACATAATTCGGCTGGATGAAAGTACCGTTTTCGTCGACAACGCCAAAGCGGTCAGCATCGCCGTCGGTGGCAATACCCAGGCGCGCGCCGGTGGACTTCATTTTTGCGCGCATGTCGTCCAATAGAGGCCCATCCGGTTCCGGTGCATGGCCGCCAAACAAGACGTCACGCGTGTCATGCACGGTGGCGACGGTGATGCCGGCTTCATGCAGCAAGTCATCAGGATAATTTCGGGCCGCACCCCAGAGGGGATCGAAAACTACTTTGAGTCCGGATTTGCGTATGAGCGGCAGATCAATGATCTGTTTGAGCCGCGCAAGGTAGTCAGGCTTGGGATCGATGGCTTCCGTTGTTGCCTTGGCTGCCGGCGTAGTGACACCGGAGTATTCGCCGTCCTGTGGCATCAGCGACTCGATGGCTTGGGTCACTTCCGGAAGCGCAGGGGCGCCGTCGGGCGTAGAAAATTTGATGCCGTTATATTCCGGCGGATTGTGGGAAGCGGTAAAGTTGATGGCGCCGTCTGCTTTTTGGCGGATTACAGCATACGATATCGCGGGTGTAGGCACGGGCGCGGCGATCACCAAGGGCGTGATGCCGAAAGAAGCGATGATCTCCGACGCGATCTGCACAAAACGTTCTCCCATATATCTTGGGTCGCGACCCACAATGATGCGCGCGCCGCTGGGATTCTTTGCCGCCACATAGCGGGCAATACCAGTCACGGCCCGGCGCACGTTGGCGACGGTGAATTCTTCCGCAACAATGGCCCGCCAGCCTGAAGTCCCGAATTTAATCTGAGTGCTCATGCCCTGAACTATCCTAAGTTGCGCTCTGACTGACTTTGGTTTTCTTACGCCGCTAAATTCGCGTGCCTTTATGATGACAATCCTCGCCTGAGGTTACAAGTCAAATTGATACACTTCAGCAGGAGCCATCCATGACTAACGCGCGGATCGTGCTGACAGCCGCAGGTTCGGCCAAAGAAGCCAAAGACATTGCCCTTGCGCTGGTGGAGCGCCGGCTGGCCGCCTGCGTGAACATTGTGCCGAAGATTGAATCGGTGTATCGCTGGCAGGGGAAAGTTGAGTCCACGGAAGAATGGCTGCTGGTGATCAAAACCCAGGCTGACGCCTTTGAGCGGGTCCGCGATGTGATCAAAGAACTGCACAGCTACGAATTGCCCGAGTGCGTGATGCTTGAAATCGCCGCCGGAAGCCAGAACTACCTGGATTGGATACTAGCCAACACCGTATAAATACGATCAGATCGCGGCCAGCGCGGTTTCAAGATCGCCAATAATGTCGTGCTTGTCTTCAATGCCGACGGAAAGACGGACCATACCGTCGGTGAGGCCGATTTTCTTTCGTCCATCTACGCCCAGGGCTGCGTGCGTCATGGTGGCCGGATGCGAGATCAGCGTTTCGACCCCGCCCAGAGACTCGCCCAACGAGCAAACGACGACCTTGGCCAGCATCTTCTTGGCATTTCTGAGTGAGCCGGTTTCAATGGTGATCATCGAGCCAAAGCCTGTCATCTGACGTTTGGCCAGTGCATGCTGCGGATGATCGGTGAATCCTGGGTACAGAACTTTTTTAACTTTCTTGTGCTTGCGCAGATAGGCCGCTACCGCGCGGCCGTTTTCGTCGTGCTTTTCCATGCGCACTGCCAGCGATTTCACGCCGCGCAACACCAACCAACATTCAAACGGAGAGAGGATGCCGCCGGACGTCTTCTGCATGAAGGCCATCTTTTCCGCATGGATTGGCTTGGTGCCCACGATCACGCCGCCAAGGCCATCGCTGTGTCCATTGAGAAATTTGGTGGTGGAGTGCATCACCATGTCGGCGCCCAACTCCAGCGGTCGCTGGAAATAGGGAGACATGAACGTGTTGTCCACCACCAGCTCAGCCGCACCGGCGTGGGCAATCTTTGCGATCTCTTTGATGTCTGTGAGCACCATCAGCGGATTGGTTGGGGTTTCAATCCAGATGATCCTGGTGTTCCAACGCATCGCTTTTTTCACGGCGGCCGCGTCCGAGGTATCTACATACGTGAATTCAACACCGTAATTGGCCAGCACCTGGTTAAACAGACGCGGGACCCCGCCGTAAACATTGTGACCGCATATCAGGTGGTCGCCCTGTTTGAGAAAACACTGGGTCACGGCGGTCACAGCGGCCATACCGCTGGCAAAGACATGCGCTGAAGCTCCGCCTTCCAGCGCAGCCAGGTTTTGTTCCAGGCGCGTGCGTGTTGGATTGGAAACGCGGGCGTATTCATAGCCCTTATTTTTGCCCAGCGCCTGCTGCACATAGGTGGAGGTGGCGAAAATCGGCACCGTTACCGCGCCGGTGGAAGGATCAGGCTCCTGTCCAACGTGGATAGCCGTGGTCGCAAATCCTGGCTTCAATTCTTTCTTTTTCATAAATCGTTTACTCCGCGGCAAGGCCGCACAACAGATTCTTCGATTCAGTCCAGGGTTGCGCCTGTGAGGCCAATGTCAGCACAGCGGCTCAAATTCCGCCTTCAAGAATGTTTTTTGACATGTAGCGCTCGGCCGAATCCGGAATAATGGTCACCACCCTCTTCCCGCTGCCAAGTTTCCTGGCAACCTGGATGGCGGCAAAGACGTTCGCGCCCGCACTGGAGCCTCCGAGGACTCCTTCATGGCGGGCCAGTTGGGCCACGGTGGCAAACGCGTCTTTGTCATAGACCATGATGATCTCGTCGCAAACGCTGCGATCAAACGTCTTGGGAACAAAACTGGAGCCAATCCCCTCAACCTTGTGCGGTCCGGGCGTGCCGCCTTGCAGCACCGATCCCTGGGTCTCAACCGCGACGCAGTGCACCTTGGGCAGCTTTTCTTTCATCAATCGCGCTATCCCGGTAAACGTTCCGCCGGTGCCTACGCCCACGACCACAGCATCAAGGTCGCCCTGCATCTGCTCAAAAATTTCAGCCGCTGTAGTGTCATGATGAAATTCAGGGTTGGCAGGATTCTCAAATTGCAGTGCGGTAAAAGAACCGGGGATATCGGCGGCAAGCTCCTTGGCCTTGGCGATTGCGCCCTGCATGCCCGCTTCATCAGGCGTGCGGTGGACCTCCGCGCCCAACGCGCGCATGATCTTTACTTTTTCTTCGGCGAACTTTTCCGGGACACAGAGAACAACGCGGTAGCCTTTATTCACGCCGATCAGCGCCAGGCCAATCCCGGTGTTCCCTGCCGTTGCCTCCACGATGGTCGATCCGGGCTTGAGCAGGCCTTCCTTCTCCGCCTTTTGGATCATCCCGATGGCCGCGCGGTCTTTCACGCTGCCCCCAGGGCTGATGTATTCGAGCTTGGCAAACACCTGGGCGGCGCCTTCAGGGACAATCCGCCGCAGGCGCAACATGGGTGTATCACCCACCAACTCCGTAATGTTCTCAGCCATTCTTAGACGGACCATAGCAAACTTTTTAGACTACGGGAGTGGATGGGATGAGTCAAACACACCGTCGGCAAGAATGGCATGTGCGGCGGAGTTGATTGCCACCTAATATTGGAAAACTCTAGTAATTACGGGGGAAAATTGACAATCTGAATTAATCAGCGTAGCGTTTAGATTGAGCGAGTTATCCTTCCTTACTCTTTCAGATTGTCTGAACTAAGTCAGTCGTCTGGAGCTCTCTTTCTTAGCCACCCGACATCAAGAGGCGAACATGTTTGTCCCTGTCACTCCGTTCACGTACCAGTCCGGCGCTCTGGCGGAACCCCCTGAAGACCACCGCTGCAATGAGGAAGATCCGGAAGACTATCGTCGCGAGGAAGAAGCACCGGTGGCCAGCTTATGATCAGAAGGGACAAGAGCACACGATCCGCCAAGGTCTTCGCCGCAGGGCACATCATTCCTAATCCATTTCTTCTTTGCCGGGTAGCGGCGGTCTATGCGCGTCGCTTGCAAAAGCCCCGAGCACAATTTGCCGAAAGCATTGACCAGTCGCTCAAGCTCATCTCCGATCTCCCACACGGACAAATCGATGTCATGGACGTTACCAACCTTCCTGGGCCGCAGGAAGAAGAGGAAATCATCGATCCGGCGAAGACACTGATTGAAGCAGCCGTCGGGATTTAGATCGGTTTCAGAGCAAATGTAAAGGGCTTTTCTTGCGCCGACTCAAGGAGCCTGTAGCCTATGCTGCGGGAGCTACCTTGCCGTCCGGGCGATTGCGCACATCTTCGAGAAAGCAAATATACTCAAGAGACTAACAAGTGAGCCGTGGCAGTGCCACGGCTCTACGTCTGGGTCTTTGGTAGTTCCCAAGCGCCTTATTCATTTTCTGTCTCAACGCGCTGAAGCGGGTCTATTGCTCAGGACGACAGATTACCAAGCGGCTTACTTTTTCCACCGCCCTGCCCGTCTACAGTTGCACTGAAACCGGTCTTACGGCGCTTCAATCAACTCCATCTTTCCATCTTTCTTGCGGTGTAGCACCTTCACTTTGCCTTGCGGATCGCGAAAGACGAATACCTCGCGATCACGAAATTCTGCTTCTTTGACCGCTTCTTCCAGCGTGAGCGGCTTGTAGGAAACAGAGTCCGAACTCTTGACCACATGGGTTTCCGTGATCTTAACCGTGCTGGGAAAAGTATGGACCCTTACCGGCACAGCGGTCGTCAGATCGCCGCCCACGGCGATGGCTACTGAGACTTCCTGCTGTCCATTCTGCTCCATCTTTTTCCGCGCCTGGCGCTTCTTGCTCTTCCACTTGGTCTTGTATTTCACTGCCTGGCGTTCAATACGGTCCAGCGCCCCGCTGATGGCGGCGGTCATCTCCGCGGCTTCCGATACCCCTACGATCACGGCAGCGTTGCGCACGGAAATCGTGATTTCCGCAATATGACGCCGCTTCTCCGTGGAGAGAATGACGTGACTTTCAAAATTGCCGCTTAGAATTTTTTGAAGTTTTTCAAGCCCGCTTTCGACTTGCGTGCGGTACAGAGGAGTGATTTCAAATTGCCGGCCAGTGTATTCAACGTTCATTGACTCCCTCCTAAGGGTGTCTCCGTTTAAGAGTCGCCTGATGGCGCATTGGGCACGGACATCTGGTGCAGGCGGCTTCTCGGGCCTTGTCAACAGAAGCGCCGCCCCTTGTGCCGGCTGCGCTTCCCCGGACGCTTAGTTCTTGGACCTCCTTTGGTGCGTGCTGGGAATTTTCATGTCCTCACGATACTTGGCAACGGTGCGCCGCGTTACCTGTATTCCCTGGGATTGCAAAACGCGGGTAATCTGATCGTCCGTCAACGGGTGTGCGCTGTCTTCTTCCTCAATCAGCTTCTTGACCCGCCGCTTCAGAATGAGCAACGACGTGCCAGCGCCTTCGGGCCCTTGTACGCTTTCAGAGAAAAAGAAGCGCAGCTCAAAAACACCCTGGGCCGTGTGCACGTACTTGCTGGCCACAGCCCGGCTTACCGTGGAAGGGTGTACGCCGATCTCTTCCGCTACTTCTTTGATCATCATGGGCTTCAGGCGGTCAATGCCGAAGTCCAGAAATTCGTATTGGCGGCCGATAATCGCGTAACAAACTTTCAAGATTGTCTGCCGGCGTTGCTCAATATTTTTAATCAGTTGCACGGCAGACTTATAGCGTTCCTTTACATAAGAGCGGACGTCTTTTTCTACGCCGCCACCCTGATGCAGCATCTTGCGATAGGTCGGACTCACGCGAAGCTGAGGCAGGTCTTCGTCATTCATCATGACCAGATATTCGTCTCCGTGCTTCACAAAGGCGACGTCAGGCTCAATCAGCTTGGGCTCAACCTTGTTGTAGCGCAGGCCGGGCTTGGGGTCGAGGGTACGAATGAATTCATGCGCCTGAACCACTGCGTCCATGGGACGCGTAATAGCTTTGGCAATTTCCTTGTACTGCTTGTTTTGCAGGAAGTTAAGATGCCGATCCACAATCTTGAGAGCGTCTTCAATGACCTGGTCATTCTCCGGATCGTCAGAGCCTTCCATGTCACGCGTCTTGAGCAGAAATTCCAGCTGGGCCAGCAGGCATTCCCGTAAATCGCGCGCAGCCACGCCCGCGGGATCAAAGCGGCGTATCAGGCCAATAGCTTCACGCAGATCTTCACGGTTAAACTGCGCTACCGGAGCCAGACCGTTCTTCTGGGAAGCGACTCCCTGCCGCCTGGGCGATGGCGTGTGCGAGACCACAAGCTGTAGATGCTCCGGCGCCTCATGCTCCTGGTCCGGAAGCTCCTGCTCCAGCGGGTCGGCGGAATCGTCTTCCGAAATCGTTGTTTCTGAAGCCAGTGTTTCCGGGAGTAGTGCTTCCGGAAGTTCGACCTCAACTGCATCCTGGGCGCTGGCGACCCCCATTAGCTCGTCTTCTGAGGCCCTGAGATAGCCTTCTTCATTCAGGTTTCCGATGACCAGCTCTGCCGCTGCATGAACTGCCGGACGGACCGTAACGGAGCCAAGCTGCCACATCAAGTGATCTGTGAGCGTTCCGGGCTTGGAGAGGAAATTTTCAAACGAGGGCCGGTCAATTTCTTCAAGATCGGCGGAGTTGCGATAGCCGGGATCCAAGTAGTCGCGGAAGAACGATCCGAAATCAATTTCGTCAAAAGGATCTTTTTTGTCCGCTTCAGGAGCGGCCTCGACTTCTTTGTCCTTTATGCCCTGCGCATCCTGGCGTTCCTGGGCCTCTTCGCGCCCGGCCACCTCGTCCAAGAGGGGAACCGAGGAATCAAGCTCTTCCAGGACGGGGTTCTCCACCATCTCAGTGTTGATCATCTCTCTCAGTTCCAGCTTGTTGAGCGCCAAGACGCTCACCATCTGCACCAGTCCTGGAGTGAGGATTTGCTTCTGAGAGACCCTCAGATTCAGTTTGTTTTGGAGAAATACCATTCCCTGTTTTCTTTAACTTTAACTATTAACATCCTGGGCCCAAGCCCAAAAGAGTACCGTCGTAATTTTGCGTGACAGCTGGTTCATGCTCTGGGCTACAACTTGCTGTTCCTCAACATCCTCTTAAATTACACGAACGAAATTACACAAATGAAAAACTCTCCCCCAGATAGACGCGCTTGACCTCGGGATCGTTGCCCAGCTGCTCCGGCGTACCGGTGCGAAAGATGCGGCCATCGTTGATGATGTAAGCACGGTCTGTCACGGAAAGCGTTTCCCGAACATTGTGGTCCGTAATCAGCAAGCCAATCCCGTTTGCCTTAAGATCAAAAATGATCTTCTGTAGGTCGAGTACGGCAATCGGGTCGATGCCGGAAAACGGCTCGTCCAGCAGTATGAACTTGGGCGCGATGCATAACGCACGCGCGATTTCCACGCGCCGCCGTTCCCCACCTGAGAGCGCATATCCCATATTGTTGCGGATGTGCCCCAGCCCCAGATCGTCAATGAGCTGGTCACGTTTGCGCCGTCTCTCCTGCCAGGAGATGGGCTGCACTTCAAGCACGGCCATGATGTTCTCTTCCACCGTGAGCTTGCGAAAGACAGACGGCTCTTGCGGAAGATAACTGATCCCGTAATTCCGGGCCCGCAGATACATGGGGACGCTGGAAATATCCTGCCCATCAACCAGAATCCGCCCGCTGTCCGGGGGCAGTAGTCCCACGGTCATATAAAACGTCGTGGTTTTACCGGCGCCGTTTTTCCCCAGTAGCCCGACTACTTCCGCTTGATTAACGTGGAGACTGACGCCGTTGACTACCCTACGTCCCCGGTACGATTTGGTGATCTCGTCCGTGGCCAGGGTCTGCATTCACTTCTTACTCGTGTCTTGATCCTTGTTGAGATGAGAATCCGAGGAAGATTCTCCACTACCTACCAGCACCCTACCATCGTGAGTAAAGAAAGTCAACGAATCGCCCGTGATTTGGCCCCGTTCGGCATCAAACATGCTAGGGCGCTTGTTTTCCGAGCCGGTCAAGACGATTTTTTGCTCCGACGCGGTATAAACAAGCTGGCTGCCGCTGGCCTTTCGATTGGGCTGCTGAATCTGTATATCCCCTTTGCCATCAATATGATCCAGCCTGCTTCCAGCCTGTGCATCACTCTGGGTTCCACGGGCCAAAAGGAAGACATCCACAGTGTCCGCCGTTATGGTTGTCTCTTCTGATCGAACCAATACTTTGCCGCTAAAGACCGCTTTTCGGTCCGAGTCCACGTAAGAAAGCTTGTCCGCGGTGACATTCACGGGGGTGACCTTTCCTTTTTTATCCGGCTGCACAAAAACTGATTTGACCTGGCCGGGCTGGCCACCCTGCGCCTGCAAGCTGCGGTGTGCCCGATCAAAGGAAATCTCCGGGGCCTCGACGATGTTCGACCCTTGCCACAACCTGGCATTGGTGTATTTGGCTACCTCAGTGCTCTTGCTGGCGGTTACCGTGGTTCCGGTCACGTGGATGGGCTCGGCGGAAGCCAGCATGGCCCCGTTGGGCTGGGCTTTCATACCGGAATACGTGGACTTGACGCTGCCCTGGGCAAACGCTCCGCCGGTTTTGCGATTGAGAAGGATGGAGTCGGCGGTGAGCGCGCCTCTGGAATCGACCACCCTGGGTGAGCCGGTCAGCAGAATGCTGTCATCGGCAGCAGTGTACTTTGCCCGGTCAGAGGTGGCCGTCTGTGTTCCCTCCTGGTAATGGAGATCCCCTGTTTGCTCGGCGGAGATGATCTCACCTTTGCTATTGAATGCGGCTGTCAGGTCGCGGCTGGTGGTGATGCGATCTGGACGACCGGGTGCGGACGTAACAATCTTTGCATTGGGGCTGCCAAAAATAGAGCTCAGACGGTTCTCCGCATTGAATTTGCTCTCAAACTGGCCGGCGCTGACGGTGGTTTTCTCCGCTCCCTGCATGAGCACTATCTCCGCCGGGCCCGCGGACGTAACCGCCTTTTCCAACTTCTTGCCGTCGATGAGGTAGATGTCCATTGCGGAAGCTTGGAGCTGCTGTGATTTGGCAGCCGAACCTTGCTTGAAGTCGACTGAATCTTCCATGCGCACCTTGGTCATGCGGTTCTTCGGGCCAAAAGAGAGCAGTACCTTCCCTGCCTTGCCCTCGCCGGGTGAATCGCCTCGGCTGGCATACGAGACGCCTCCGGACAGCGTGCCGGAATTCACCTGATTGTCTCCACCTATATTCAGTTCGCCCTCGGCGGCGTTGAGGTCGAACGCTTTTGCGCCCGTTCGTGAAGCGCGGAGATTGCCAGAACCCAGGATGCGACCCACGGTGTTGTCATCGCGCAGCAAGACAGTAATCCTGTCCGCAGCTATCGTGCGTTCCGGCTCTTCAACTTTTGCCGCTTGCAGAACAATCTTGTTTGGGTTTTTTGTGATAATGGCGCTTTGCCCGGTGATGGTGGCCTTCTGTTTGTCCGTGGTAACGATCCTGACCGCCGACTTCAGCGACAGCACGCCGTTGCGGGAATCATAGGTTGCGCCCACGGCCGAGCCGCTTGCTTCTGGAATCCGGAATTCAACGCGTTCGTTGGTCTGGGCCAGCGCGGTATTGCCATTGAATGTAAGACCGCTGGTCTTCACATGGATGAGGTTTCGTGTCTCTGGCGCAGCGACCTTGCCCGGCCCGGCTGCACCCATGGAGTTTGCTTCAAGATCAATGCGGACTTCACCTTTTGCCGTAACGTCCTTGGTATCGGGATCGTAAACAAAATCTGAACCGTAGATCTGGTCAGAACGGTCCTGGTTGCGCCCGTAGATGGTGATGCTTACATCGTGCAGCTCAACCCGCCCGCCTTCTTTGAACTGCTGGAAGCTGGCAGCATGGATACTAAAAAGTTTCTTGGAACCGTCAGACCGTGAGAAATTAAATTCCTTGGCCCGCTGAGTAATATTTCCCGGGATGTCTGTTGGCGCTGCATGCCCATCGCGCCTGAGACTGAGAATGCCACGCAGGTAGAAGCCCGCCACCACCAGGACCACAAGCACGGATCCGGCGGCAAACAGTTTCCTAAGCAACCTGGGATTGAGGGGCATCTGTCTTCATCTTAAATGAAGGCGAGCTACTTTCCGGCGCAAAATAGTGTTTGCAAGGGCCGATGGTGCGCTTGATGGAAAGTCGGGCCGAAGCTGGAGCATTGACTTTTGAGCTTGCCGCCCTGGACCAGTCTAGGCGGTGATGGC
>Ga0137407_10000621_pt1 | contig 23623 bp, 22 predicted proteins | sample CZOMad2_2_16fung_FD_108410 | JGI IMG/M metagenome (GOLD analysis project Ga0137407, IMG submission 108410) | Vadose zone soil fungal communities from Angelo Coast Range Reserve, California, USA - CZOMad2_2_16fungal (Illumina Assembly) | ecosystem: Environmental > Terrestrial > Soil > Vadose... | reverse complement strand
GTTTACCTGGAAGAGCAGGGAATAGATTATATATTATTACCAGCCCTGGAGTTCATGAGCATTGATATACACGACGAACCGCAGGTGATTGTTATAAGAACAAAATTGAATCAATTGCTGCAAAAATATAAAGACAAATCATTGTTTATTACACAGGGTTATATCTGCCGCAATGCAAAAGGCGAGGTGGATAACCTGAAACGAGGAGGGAGCGATTATACGGCATCGTTGGTAGCTGCAGCGATCAATGCATCTGTTTGCGAGATATGGACCGACATCGACGGAATGCATAACAATGATCCACGCATAGTTAAAAAAACGATTCCGGTGGAGCAATTGAGTTTTGATGAAGCAGCAGAGCTTGCATATTTCGGCGCTAAAATTCTTCATCCTACCTGTATCTGGCCTGCACAGCAACAAAATGTTCCTGTTAAATTGTTGAATACAATGCAACCCGACGCTCCTGGTACTGTGATCAGGCAGGAAGCTATAGCCTCAGGTGTAAAAGCTGTTGCAGCTAAAGATGGTATCATTGCCATCAATATCAGGAGCAGTCGCATGCTGCTGGCTTATGGATTTTTGAGAAAAATTTTTGAAGTATTTGAAAAATACAGGACTTCAATTGATATGATCACTACTTCCGAGGTGGCCGTTTCCGTTACAATCGACAATTCAGAAAACCTGAAAAATATAAAGAAAGAACTCGAGCCTTTTGGATTGGTGGAGGTTGAGGAAAATCATACCATTGTGTCGATTGTAGGCAGTGAAATTGCACAAACAGAAAACGTATTGAGTAAATTGTTTGAGGCATTGATCCCTGTACCTGTGCGAATGGTGAGTTATGGTGGTAGTAAGCACAACGTATCTTTGCTGATTCCCTCTTCATATAAAATACAAACACTTCAATTATTGAATAAGGGATTGTTTGGATTGGAATAAGGAGTTTAGCTGACTGAACTGATATACGAAGGCAGAGCATGACAGCATACTTCTATTTGCCATTCAGCTACTACCAGCCGCATGAAATATTATCCTGATGCAAAACAAAACAAGAATCATACTTACACGACCTTCAGCGTGGATGAACCGTTTCCGCCCTTATACAATATTCATTGATGATGTACTATCCGGCAATATTAAAAATGGTTCTTCAGAAGAATTTTTACTAAGCTCCGGTACGCATTATATTCAATGCAAAATTGCATGGTATAGCAGTCCTGTTTATACGGTTAATATCGAACAGAACAGTGTTGAATACCTATTGGTAAAGAGCGGCATAAGATATTACTGGCTTATGCTTGGTTCACTGTTTCTTGGAATTGCCATCAATCTTTTTTATTCACAGGTGTTGGATGAGAGACCATTAGCCATTTTTGTTTTGCAACTGATTTTAATTTTACCTGCACTTCTTTATATGCTTTATTATCTCACTATCGGGAAAAAAAATTACCTGGTCATTGAAGAGGATAAGGATAATTTTTTTGCTGCTTAAAAAATTGTAAACTTACTACCTTACGATTATGTTGCCGGAAATGAAGATCAGAAAAATTGAATTCTCAACAGATAATTACCTGTTATTTTTTATTATCCATTGTTTAACCAGATCCATCCATTTTATTTCACTGGTTGAATTATTCAACCCGAATCCATGTCCTCCTTTTTCATATAGATATATATCCGACGAAACTTTGTTTTTCTTCAGGGCCTTATAAAAATAAATGCTGTTTTCAACCTTCACTACATCATCATCTTTCGCGTGTATTAAGAACGAAGGAGGTGTATCGGAATTAACCTGTAACTCGTTCGAATATGCTACAATTTTTTCCTGCGATGGATGTTGACCGATCAGGTTATCTCTTGAGCCGATATGACCGATGCTATCTGTAAAGCTGATTACAGGATATACAAGGATCATAAAATCAGGGCGAAGGTTTATTTTATTTTTATTATCAATTACCGGATTTTTAAAATGCGTTCCCACTGTGGAAGCAAGATGACCACCGGCCGAAAACCCCATAATTCCAATGTGATTGGGTTTGATATTCCATTCTTTCGCTCTTTGCCTGACTATCTGGATTGCTCTTTGTGCATCCTGCAAAGGACCGATTTCTTTATTGACCATGCTCAGGTCATCAGGAATGCGATACTTTACCACGAAAGCCGCGATTCCCATATCGTTGAATTTTTTCGCAACATCATAACCCTCATGACTAGCTGCGACGATATGATAACCTCCGCCGGGACAGATAACCACAGCAGTTCCGGTAGCTTTTTCTTTTGGTGGTAAAAAAATGGTGAGGGTAGGTTGCGTAATTTTACTGATGATGAGTATATGATATTCAGGTTCGATTTCCGAAACTTCTTCGTTTTTAACGGCTTTTGAATTTGGAATGATGTCTTTGTAAAGCGGAATCACTTCCTGTGAATAAGATAGCATAGTAAGTTGAAGTATGGAAAGCAGGAATAGTATTTTTTTCATATAACAGTCCTAATAGTTAAAAGTAAATATTTTGATCAAATTTTTTTTATTTAATCTGCGGAACTTATCCCTAATTTTAGGCATGCTCTAAACTATCATTTAAAAATGAACGAAATAATTTTTAATATGAACCAGCTAAAGAAAGTTATATTTTTTTTGCCGCTGTTCTGTATTACCATAGCCGAGGCACAGAATGGCTGGACGAGTTTATTTGATGGTAAAACACTTAATGGTTGGAAGCCTTTGGCAGGTGAGGCCGGATATAAGGCAGAAAATGGAGAAATTGTAGGAACCAATGTTGCAAATTCCGGCAATACTTTTCTTGTAACGGAAAAAGAATACGGTGACTTTATACTGGAGATGGATGTTAAGATCGATGATACAAGCAGTAATTCGGGCGTACAGGTAAGAAGCCATTATGATCCTGCGGGACACGCAGGAAAGGGGTTGGTATATGGTTGCCAGGTTGAAATAGATCCTTCGTCACGGAAATGGTCAGGTGGCATTTATGACGAGGGTAGAAGAGATTGGTTGTATCCCGGTTCTTTGCATGCGGGTACACAGAATGCTTTTAAAAACGGAATGTTTAATCATATTAAAATCGAATGTATTGGCAATGAAATGAAAACATGGATCAATGGCCACGCAGTCGCTTACCTAGTTGATACCGCAGATAGCAGAGGTTTTATCGGTCTCCAGGTTCATGGTGTCAGCAAACCGGAATTAGCCGGAAAAAAAGTTCATTTCAAAAATATTCTTATCAAAACAACGGGGTTGCAGCCAACATCTTTTCCTCCGGGCGTTTACGTTGTCAATAATATTCCGAATAAGCTTAACAGTTATGAAAAGCGGAATGGCTGGCGGTTACTGTTTGACGGAAAGACATCCAGTGGCTGGATCGGCGCTTATAAAAAAACCTTTCCTTCAAATGGCTGGGAGATAAAAGATGGAATTATCCAGGTGCAGTCTTCACAAGGCAAGGAAGCTGCTAATGGTGGCGACATTGTAACAACAGATCAATTCAGCGCTTTTGATCTTTCTTTTGATTTTAAACTGTCAGTGGGTGGAAACAGTGGCGTGAAATATTTCGTAACGCTTACTGAAAATAATACAGGATCAGCAATTGGTCTTGAGTACCAGGTGTTGGATGATTCTCTGCATCCCGATGCGAAATTGGGAATAGCTGGCAACCGAACAATGTCATCATTATATGATTTAATACCTGCTAATAAACAAAAACGTTTTATTCATCCCATCGATCAATGGAATACCGGGCGCATCATTGTGTATCCAAATAATCATGTTGAACACTACCTGAATGGCGTGAAAGTGTTGGAATATGAAAGAGGTTCTGCGGCATTCCGTGATCTGGTTGCCATCAGCAAATATAAAGTCTGGAAAAATTTTGGTGAAGCTCCTAAGGGACGTATTCTTTTACAGGATCACGGAGACGCGGTGAGTTTCAGAAGTATTAAGATCAGGGTATTAAAATAAAATTGATTTGATACGAAATAAATATTCCATGTATGTGGGCTGGTATTGTAGATTCTGTTTTATTTACAATTTTGTACCCCGTTACTCTTTTAATCGCAGTAATCCTGGGATATGGTATTGCCAGAAAATTCTATGTCCGGCAAAATAAGGAATGGAAAGCTTCCGGTGTTGAAGCTTCTGTAATTGGTATTTTTGCATTATTGCTTTCATTTACTTTCCTGTCTTCAAATAATTCGATGAAGGACCGGTTAAAAACTCTTCACGAAACAAGTGATGCTGCTGCTAATCTCAGAAGAGAAAGCCTTTTTTTGAGTAATGATATAAAAGAAGCTACGAAACAATATCTGATCAGTTATCTTGATATACTTGGAAATTTTAAAACTCATTATCTCGCTGGTGAAAACAAACTGATAGGAGAAATTGAATTTGTGAACGGCAATTATCTTTCGCTCCTGATTTCAAGAAATAAATTAAATCCCGAAGGGAAGCAGGAAGTGCAGTTATTACTTCCTTATTTTAATGAGTTGAATGCACATTTTTACAGAACATTTTATTCTTATGATGAAAGAACACCGAATCTCATCATAATCCTGCTCATTGTTTCTTCCTGGTTGATTGCCTTACTCGTTGGATTTTTAAATGGATTTCATCAAAGGCGCCACTACCTGGTTCCTTTTATTTTTATTGTAATGGTAACTTTATGTATACAGGCCATCCGTGATCTTGATAATCCGCACGGTGGCACAATCGAACCTGAATTTGCAGATTTCCTGGCCCAGCAACACAGTTTGATTAACAGTACAAGATAAACTGAACTTCTGATTTTTTCTGAGTTAACTGAATTTCTGAGCCTCTCTGATTAAATTGATTTACTATGTAGGATTTTCGTGAAGAGCTAACAGAGAAAAAGAGAATAAATTGATGTGCGAATGTGCAAATATGCGAATGTGCAAATTATTTAAACCAATCCGAATAACAGAATTCGCACATTTGCACATCAGCAAATTCGCACATTAGCTTTTTCTCTGTTAGCTCTTCACGAAATAAAATATTTAAATTATAAATCTTTACATAATAAATCACTCGAATCGGAGCAAATCAGAAATTCGGTTCCCATCCTTTTTCATATTCTCTTCTCCACAATTTCGTAGCCGCGTCATCATTCAGAATATGTCCATTTGTGGGATCGCAGTGTAATGTATTCCCTGTACGCTGTGCAATATTTGCAAGGTGACAAAGCAACACGCTTTTATGACCTTCACTCACAGGCGCATTCAACGTGCTTTCACCCCTGATCGTTTTTATGAAATTATCAAAATGATATAAATCAAGGTTTCCAAGGGCACTAACAGGATTAGTGGGATCGCCTTTTTCATCCGATTTTACTTCCTTCACCACTTTGTTTTTTTCATCAACAATTTTATAATCTCCTCCACCAGTATTTATCAATGTTCCTTTATCTCCGTAAATGATAAAACCGCGTCCGGATCCTTCCACAGGAAAATCATTACAGCTCCGGCCTTCCCAACTGATAGCTTTTCCCTCGGGGAATTCAAAAGAAGCTGTCTGTGTATCCGGAGTTTGCCAGTCATCCTTAAATGCATAACGGCCACCAGCGGATGTCACTTTCACAGGAAAATCAACCCCAAGGAACCATCGGCAACAATCAATTTCATGTGTACCGTTATTACATGCTTCACCGGTTCCCCAATGCCAGAACCAATGCCAGTTATAATGTACGAGATTGTCCTGGTAGTCTTTTCTCGGAGCCGGGCCCTGCCATAATTCAAAGTCTAACGTGGATGGAGGAACGATCTTTTTTCCGTAGCCAATAGATTTCCGGTTATTCACATACCAGGCTTTTGCAAAATAAGGATTGCCAATCATTCCTTCTTTCACCAGTTTTGCTGCTTCAATCATCGTTGGCATAGAACGCCGCTGGTTTCCCATCTGGATATGCCTGCCATATTTCTGCAATGCCTGGCCCAATAATTCTCCTTCATATGGATTTTGCCCGCATGGCTTTTCAACATATACATGCTTGTTATGTTGTACACCCAGTATGGCCGCAGGCGCATGCCAATGATCCGGTGCAGCGATGATCAGTGCATCGAAATCTTTTTGCCCGAGCAGCTTGCGGATGTCTTTGAAAACGGTGGGTTTCCTGGGTGCATCTTTCAGTGCATTCAATCCGTTCTGTATTGCTTTTTCTTCTACATCACATATATATCCCACTTCTACATTTGGCAATTGCGAATAATTCTTGGCAAGATAGGCACCCCGGCTATTTACTCCCATCACGGCTACTACAACCTTATTACCCGGAGCATTTCTGCCAAAAATAGGAAAGTTAATAATGGTCAGTCCGGCTGCGGCCATTGAACTTTTTTTGATAAATTTTCTGCGATCCATATAGCGATTTTGTTTACTAAAGATAAATATTAAAAAGATGAATTGACGAACCCTTATAGCTGTATTAAGGTAATAACTTTTCCAAAGTTTAAAACTTTGGAAAAGTTATTACCTTACATTTGAAGGCACCTCGCAATTAAAATTTCTTTTACAAGCTTGCTAACTTGAATAATAATTCATCCCATCGGGTAAAAATTGCAATCGTTTGCAATATCAATGCCGGCAAAGGCAAGTCGTCCGCAATACTTGAAAAACTTCAGCAAAAAGTAACATATTTATCGATACCACATCTTATATTCACCTCCTCATGGCCAAAAAATTTTGAAGAATTTACCTCTGTCTGGTTAATTGGTGGCGACGGGACTTTAAATTATTTTATCAATCAATATCCAGCCGTTAATATACCGATCGCTTTATTCAAAGGTGGAACCGGGAATGATTTTGCATGGAAATTATATGGCAACAAATCCATCGATGATTATTTTGAAATTGTAATGAAGGGCGGAGGAGGAAAAGCAGATGTAGGTATTTGTAATGGCAGGTATTTTATTAATGGAGTAGGGATTGGTTTTGATGGCGAAGTAGTGAAGGCCATGGGTCAAAAAAGGATATTGCCCGGTCATCTTGGATACCTGATGATTGTTTTAAAAAAGATTTTTTCGTATCGTGAAAAGGAAACAAAGATTACGATGGATGATGCAAAATGGAGTGGAAAAATATTCATGATCAATATTGCTAACGGATCGCGCTATGGTGGTGGATTCCTGGTTGCGCCGCAGGCAATTATAAATGATGGTGAGCTGGATATCATCATCATAAAACGCATTGCATCCTGGAAAAGACTTTCTTATTTACCGAAAGTTGAATTGGGCAGGCATCTTAACTTATCACTGGTTGAAGTTTTTAAGAAAAAGAAAATCATAGTTGAATCTTCTTTTATCCTGCCCGCACATCTTGACGGCGAATTGATGGAAGCAAATAAATTTGAAATAGAAATAATACCAGCTAAGCTTTCATTTATTTATTGATCATGTTTTGTGTATACTTCTTTTCCATTGATAATTGTGCGCAATACTTTTATATCACGGATTTTTTCAGGAGCAATTGTAAAAAGATCATCCGATAATACAACGAAATCAGCCAGCAGTCCTGCTTTCAGCATTCCCAATTTGTTTTCCTGGAAGCCTGCATATGCATTATTTATCGTATAGCAGCGCAAGGCGTCTTCGACACCGATTTTTTGTTCCGGGTACCAGCCATTTGGATTTTTATCATCCAATGTTCTTCTTGTAACTGCTGCATATATTCCGGCAATTGGATCCAATGGAGCTACTGTCCAATCCGATCCGAAAGTGAGATTTGCATTTGACTCCAGCAAACTTTTGAAAGCATAAGTACCTTTTAACCTTGAACTGTCTAATCTTTTTGCAGCCCATTTACCATCATCAATTGCATGATAGGGTTGCATGGAAGGAATGATATGCATATTACCGAAACGTGGAATTGCCTGCCTGGTTAAATGTTGAGCATGTTCTACACGAAAGCGACGGTCTTTTTTTCCGTTTTTATTTTCTGCTTCCTCGTATACATCCAGTATCCAGTCGTTGGCTCTGTCGCCGATAGCATGCGTGGCAATATGTAAGCCGGCAGCATCTGCTGCAAGAATCCATTTACGGAGCATATTGGTATCCGTTACCTGTAAGCCTGTCGATTTAGGAGCATCGAGATAAGGTCGATATAACCAGGCAGTGGTTGAACCCAATGATCCATCAACAAACCCTTTTAAGCCTCCCCATCGAAGCATATCATTTCCCCAGCCTTTTTCCTTTACAAATGAATCCAATTGCTGCCAGGTATCAATGGACACAAAAGAATAAATTCTCATAACGAGCTGTTGCCTGCTATATGCTCTCCGATAAGTTGACAGATCCAACCATCCGCCATAACTGCCCATATCGTGAACCTGTGTAACTCCGTTTGAAATTGCATGATTGATTGCGCGCTGCAGAGATTCATCCAATATGGTTTCGGATGGATTGGGAATTACTTTAAACATCAGATACATGGCCCCATCTTTTAAAATGCCAGTTGGATCATCGGTTGTGGAGTCTCTGACAATTTCTCCACCGGGAGGATTAGCTGTTTTCTTATCAATGCCGGCTAATTTCAATGCCGATGAATTAGCAAGTCCCATATGTCCGTCGTACCTGTTAATAAATACCGGGTGATTACCGGTGACGCTATCAATCCATTTTTTAGTTGGCAATTCCCCGCCCCATGCTTCATGATCCCAATTGCCTCCCCGTATCCAACGGTTATCCTTAGTTGCAGAGAGAAAAGATTTCAGTATGGCAATAAATTCTTTTGGTGATTTTGCATTGCGAAGATTCACGCTCGTCAGTTTATAGCCGCCAGCCAGGAAATGAGTATGATTATCAATAAAACCCGGAACGATCATTTTTCCCTGCACATCAATGACCTCAGTATTTGATCCTTTGAATGCTGCATAATCAGTTCCAACAAAAACAATATTGCTGTCTTTTACTGCGATGGCTGTTGCATGTTCATTGCCTGCATCTCCCGTCCACATTTTTGCATTGATGTAAATGCGATCAGCTTTTGGTTGCTGCGAACAGGAGAATAAAATGAGCGATAAAAAATAAAGCGGAAGAAAAAAAATTTTTCTCATATTCAGATGTAATACCTGGCAAGTAAATAAAATAAGAAGTCTTTAATTTTTCAATATCATATCTGCTCAACAATCATTTCAGAAATGTTTCGCAAAATTAAAATCATTTCAAGAGAAGATAAATAAAATAAAAAATCCTTCCCGATATAATATCAGGAAGGATTTGATAACAAAGATATATTGATTTATAAATTAATAATCCCTGTCGTGGCCGCCACGGTTATAGCCGCCTTTTTTGTAGCCTCCGCCACCACCACCGCCGCCAAAGCTTCTTTTCTTGAATCCACCGCCACCACCACCTTGCTGTTTAGGCTGCGATTCGTTCACGATGATTTTGCGACCCATTACTTCAGAGTCGTACAGGCTTGTAATGGCCTGCTGCGCTTCGCCATCGTCTTCCATTTCAACAAAACCGAAGCCTTTGCTACGGCCTGAAACTTTGTCTTTAACAATTTTGGCAGACGCAACGGCGCCGTGCTGTTCGAAAAGATTTCTTAGATCCTCATCGGTCATTTGCCAGGAGAGGTTGCCTACATAGATGTTCATTGTGAAAAAAATTAAAAATTAAAAAACGAACTCTATTTATCTAGTTACATTGAACTGAGGAGACTAACAAAAAGCTGCGACAGCACACGTAAGAACTAAAATAGCAGAGCTATTGTAAAGATAGGAATTTTTATAACTTATCCATATCTATTTATATTTAATCTCCAATGAGCTTAAAAATATTTTTTTGCCCCCTAAAAGCCTGAGCGTTATCCATATAAAGGATCATCAATCAATGACTGATTTATTATTCGGCTACTACTTCGAACTCTACTTCCGTTTCGTTGCCATTTCCGAAATCGACCTTAGCTTTGTATGTACCAAGCTCTTTTACATCACCTAAAATCTGTATTCGGCGACGGTCAATTTCATAACCTTTTTGATCACGAATTGCCCGGCCGATCTGAACAGAGGTAACACTACCGAAAATCTTTCCACTGGTTCCGGATTTAGCTCCGATTTTTAATGGTGAAGATTTCAATACTTCAATTACTTTATTTACTTCGGCCAAAAGCTTTTCTTCTTTTTTCTTTTGCTGCTTTAATCTCTCGTTGAGTTGTTTGAGATTTGATGGGTTGGCTTCTATGGCCAATTTGCGGGGAAACAGGAAATTGCGTGCATAGCCATTTTTTACAATTACTTTCTCATGGGCCGCACCTAAATTATCAACATCCTGTATTAAAATAATTTCCATAATTGTCTTTTTTGTTCATCCCTCTCGGTAGAATTACTTTAAAAGGTCAGTTACATAAGGCAATAAAGCCATTTGACGAGCTTTTTTTATTGCATCAGAAACCTTTCGCTGATATTTCAGCGAATTGCCGGTAATACGGCGAGGCAATAACTTTCCCTGTTCGTTTAAGAATTTTTTTAAAAACTCGCCATCTTTGTAATCAATATATTTAATTCCGTATTTTTTAAAACGACAGAATTTTTTGGCGCGTTTCTCAGTCTTAATCGCCGTTAGATACTTAATTTCATTTGCTTTTGCCATGATTAAGCCTCCACTTTTTCGTTATTGCTATGTACGCCAATTCTTTTCCTGTTATTATACTCGACGGCGTATTTATCGAGTCTGGTAGCCATGAAACGTAAAATGGTTTCATCGCGGAGAATCTGAACTTTCAGCTTCTCATTGAAGTCGGATAGCGCACTGTACTCCAGAACCCAGTATAACCCGGTCGTCTTTTTCTGGATTGGATACGCCAGTGATTTCAGTCCCCATGGATTCTCGTGCTCTACGCGGCCGCCGTTTTCTTTAACGAAAGCAGTGTATTTTTTCTGGGCGGCTTTAAAATCCTCCTCAGACAGCACAGGGGTAAAAATCACCATCAATTCGTAATTGTTCATTTCCCTGTTTTTAAGTTAAAAAATAAATGGGCTGCAAAGGTATGTATTTAAGGTGAATGGCAAAAGATTAATAGAAAAAAATTGAAGCCGCAGGATTGCATATAAATAGCAGCTGGCAAACGTGCTGGTTATTATCCCGCGCAATGGGTACTCATTATCCGCTGCCTGACTTTCAATAACTTGTCATCCTGTCAGCTAAAACGTTATGGCATTATGTTTGACCAGCAACCATAAATTTTATTTATTATGCAAAAAGGAAGCATACGCGTTCAAACGGAAAATATTTTCCCTATTATTAAAAAGTTCCTTTACAGCGACCATGAGATATTCCTCCGCGAATTGATCAGCAACGCGGTAGATGCCACACAGAAACTCCGGACCCTGGCTTCTATTGGAGAAGCTAAAGGCGAACTGGGCGACTTGGCCATCGATATAAAACTTGACAAAGAAAAAAAGACTATCACTATTTCCGACAAAGGTATCGGAATGACTGATGAAGAAGTTGACAAATATATCAACCAGGTGGCGCTTTCCGGAGCGGAAGAATTCGTGAATAAATATAAAGGTCAAAATGAAAACAATATTATTGGCAAATTTGGATTGGGGTTTTATTCATCGTTTATGGTGAGTGAAAAAGTAGAAATCATCAGTAAAAGTTATAAAGAAAATAGTAAGGGGGTGAGATGGGAATGTGATGGAAGCCCTGAATATTTTCTCGAAGAAATCGACAGAACCGACCGGGGTACAGAAATAGTTCTGTACATAAATGAAGACAGCCAGGAATTTCTTGAAGCAGAACGTATCCGTTCAATTCTTAATAAGTTTTGCCGTTTTTTACCAGTTGCTGTTAAATTTGAAGATAAACAAATCAATAATATACATCCGGCGTGGACAAAAAAGCCCGCTGAATTAACTACACTAGACTACCAGAATTTTTATAAGGAATTATATCCTTTTAATGAGCCTCCTCTTTTCTGGATTCATTTGAACGTGGATTATCCATTTAATCTTACTGGGATTTTATATTTCCCCAAGATCAAACAGAGCTATGAAATTCAAAAAGATAAAATACAGCTTTATAGTAACCAGGTATTTGTTACCGATGAAGTAAAAGATATCGTGCCGGAATTCCTGATGCTATTGCAAGGCGTAATTGATAGTCCTGATATTCCGCTAAATGTTAGCCGTAGTTATTTACAGGGAGATCCGAATGTAAAGAAGATCAATAGCCATATAACGAAGAAAGTGGCAGATAAACTTGAGGAAATATTTAATAAAGAAAGAAAGGAATATGAAGAAAAATGGGAGAGCCTGGGTTTATTTGTCAAGTACGGTATGATGACAGATGATAAATTCCTTGAGAAGGCAAATAAATTCCATATCATGGAAGATGCAGTCAAGCCGGTATTTTATACACTTGATGAATATAGAATTGCGGCTGAATCATTGCAAAAAAATAAAGAAGGTAAGCTGGCGATATTGTATACCACCAACCCTGTTCAACAGGACAGTTACATACAGGCTGCAAGTGCCAGGGGATATATCATAATAAAGATGGAAACTATTGTGGATTCAGGTTTCATCAACCAGATGGAAATGAAATGGGATAGTGTGCATTTTGTAAGAGTGGATAGTGATATCGTGGATAACCTGATTGATAAACAGGAATCTTCTGAAACAGTATTAAATAAAGAGGATGAAACGAAACTGAAAGAATTATTTGCTATGGAAATCCCTTCCCTTCATGTTACAGTGGAAGTAAAAGGGTTAAGTCCCGAAGCCCAACCAGTGGTTGCTACACGACCTGAATTTATGCGGCGTATGAAAGATATGGCTGCGCTCGGTGGCCAGATGGGAGGTTTTTATGCAAATATGCCGGATGAAGTCACTTTAACTGTAAATGGTAATCATCCGATTTTTCAATCATTGCTTCAGGAAGAAGATAAAGACAAGCAGGAAAAAATAGTTCATAATCTGGCTGACCTGGCTTTGTTATCACAGGGGTTATTGAAAGGGAATGAGCTCACTTCTTTTATCAACAGGAGCGTGGAATTGATTGAAGGAAAACAAAAAAGTAAAATTATTGTCTAATCAGGATTTTAAGCGATTATCCTTATTATCAAATTCAGTTCAATCAGTATAATCGCTTAAAATCCTGGTTCAGATAATCTCATATCAATTACTTTCAATTGAAGATTTTTTTGACCATTCCATTCATTCTCATCCAGTGTGAATATAATATCTACAGGATTATTTTTTAGTAATTGAAATTTATCAGCCATATTAAAACCAATCCCTGTAAATAAAGTATTATCCTGTTTCACAGAAAATTTAATATGTGCGTCTTTAACAATTTTTGAATATCCGGAATCCATTACATTCCTGGCTATAAAAACAGGGCGCATATTTTCTGGTCCAAAAGGTTCCATCTGTCCGAGGATATTATAAAATGAAATGGTAAGGTCCTTGAATTGGATAGGAGCATCAATAATAATTTCTGGAATCAGAAGATGAGGATCGATCGTTGATGAAACAATTTCTTCAAATTTTAAACTGAATGATTCAACCTGCTCAGGAAGCAAAGTCATTCCAGCTGCTGCAAAATGACCGCCATATCCCAGCAGGTGTTCTCTGCATGCATGAATGGCCTCGTAAAGATTGAAACCACTAACACTTCTGGCACTTCCGGCCACTAATTCACCACTCTGGGTTAATACAATTGTCGGACGATAATATTTTTCGATGAGCCTGGAGGCAACGATGCCAACTACACCTTTATGCCAGTGTGATTGAAAAACCACAGTTGATTTTCGTTTGAGGGAAATTTCATCTTTTTCAATAATCGCAAGTGCTTCTTCAGTTATAGTACTATCTGCTTCCTTCCGATCTGTATTATCAGCATGCAACATTTCTGCATATTTCAAAGCCGCTTCATAGGTTTCAGCAACAAACATCTGTACAGCCTTTCTTGCATCATCCATTCTCCCTGCTGCGTTTACACGTGGCGCAATCATAAATACCAGGTTATTGATCTGAAGTTCTTTTTTTAAAACACTTAGATGTATCAACGCCCTGATGCCATTATTGGGATCTTCATTCACTTTTTTTAAGCCGTAAAATGCAAGAATGCGATTTTCTCCGGTCATTGGTACTATATCGGCCGCAATGGCGGTGGCTACAAGATCCAGGTAACAATAGTAATTTTCTTCCGGCAGACCCAGGTGTTGCGACAAAGCGGTTATTAGTTTGAAACCGACGCCGCAACCGCACAATTCTTTATAGGGATAATCACAATCATTTTGTTTTGGATTGAGGATAGCAACTGCAGGAGGAAGAATAGTATCTGGGAGGTGATGGTCGCAAACAATAAAATCAATATGTAACGTCCTGGCATAATCGATCAGTGCTGCGGATTTGATGCCGCAATCTAAAGATATAATCAGGGAAAATCCATTTTCTTTGGCAAAATCGATGCCTTTTTTAGATACACCGTACCCTTCGCGATACCTATGTGGTATATAAAAATCTATTAACTCGGCTTGATAAATTTTTTGCAAAAATTGAAACATGCATGCGACGGAAGTTGTGCCATCAACATCGTAATCACCGTATACCAGGATTTTTTCTTTTCTACTGAAGGCTTCAAATATCCTGTGAACAGCTTTTTCCATATCCTTCATCAACCAGGGATCATGCAGGTCTTTAAGTTGCGGCCTGAAGAACCTTTTTGCAATATCAAATGTATTGATGCCACGTTGTACCAGGATCTGGCAAAGTACCGGGTTTATTTTCAACTCGGCTTGTAGTAATGGGCTCTTATACTCATCTGCCGGTAATATGTTCCATCTCTTCTGCATACATATCCATAAAAAATTTAAGCAGGTAGGTGTTGTCAATATTTTCGGTCAGTCGTAAATCTAACCAATTCTTCCAACCCTTTGCGCATATCATTGTCTTCAAATTCATAGAGAATAGCCAATGCTTCATCACGGTAATGATTCATTTTTTCAGTTGCATAGCGGATTCCTCCGGATTCTACTACTATGTCAATTACATACTTTATTTTTTTTGTGTCCTTATTCTGATTTTTAATGATATAGATTATTTCTTTTCGGGTTGATTTGTCGATGGTATTAAGTGTATAAATAAGAGGTAACGTTAGTTTTTTTTCTTTTAAATCATTTCCGGTAGGCTTTCCGACTGTTTCACTTCCATAATCAAAAAGATCGTCTTTTATCTGGAAAGCGATTCCTACCTTTTCTCCAAACCTGTTAAGTTTTTCTGTAAGCCCTTCATCGTTGCTGGTTGAAAAAGCTCCTGCTGCGCAGGAAGATGCAAGCAAGGATGCTGTTTTATTACTGATTATTTCAAAATATGTTTCTTCGTTTAAATTCAAAAAACGGGATTTTTCCAACTGCAACAATTCACCTTCACTAATTCTTTTTACAGCACTGGTTAATATTTGCAATATCCGAAAATCATTGTGATCCAATGACAGTAATAACCCCTTCGCGAATAAGTAGTCTCCTACTAACACTGATACCTTGGTTTTCCATAAGGCATAGGTGGAAAAAAACCCGCGTCTTTCAAGTGATTCATCCACTACGTCATCATGAACTAAAGTAGCAGTATGTAATAATTCTACCAGGGAAGCGGCTCTGTAGGTTGATTCATTTACAGGTCCGCAAAGTTTGGCTGAGAGCAAAACAAACATGGGGCGAAGCTGTTTACCTTTGCGGTTTACGATAAATCTCATGATCCTGTCAAGTAATGGAGCCTGACTTTTTACAGCCTCTTTAAATTTCTTTTCAAAAATAATCAGTTCTTCGTGTAGTATTGATTGTGATATGGTCATGATTAATGCGGCAAATTACTAATATTCCGAACTAAGCATCTTATTTATACGATTAATTGTCTATCGTAACTTATCAGCAATTGTATAAACTGTATATTTACTCTTGTACACTACAAAAAAATTTGTTATTTAAATGCCAATTAATACTTTTGCTAAATGTTCCCTCTTACTTAATTCATTCATTCACAATAAACTTCAATTATGACAGGCAAAAAGTACAAGTTGTTATTGGGCCTACTAGTGATATTTGTATCATGCTCGTTCGCTCAGGATGGCAACAGCAGCTACGATTTGCGGGACTCCTCTCTAATACCGTCTAAAAGGATACCTCAACACAATGAATTTTTGAATAATGCTTACCCCTTTCCGGCAAAACCACGCAATGAATTGGAGATTGGAATTAAAGGAGGGTTATCGACTGTTTCTGGAGACGTACGGTCATGGCTACCAACTTTTGGTCTTGGTGTTCATGTAAGAAAAGCATTGGGTTATGTATTTTCCCTGCGCGCCGAATATGATTGGATGAGAGCAAAGGGATTGAACTGGCAACCTTCTACTACAGGTTATATCGCTAATCCGGTTTTAAGTACTTATTATTCTGCTGCGGCCCGCCAGCCCGTATTTTATAATTACAGAACTACTATCCAGGAACTTTCTCTACAAGGAGTAGTTACCTTAAATAATATTCGTTTTCACAAAGCAAAAACAGGAGTTGCTATTTACGCATTTGGTGGTATTGGTGCCGCAACTTATAGTACTTTTTATAATGCGCTGGATGGTTCTGGTAACCCATACGATTATCAGACTATAGTAAATCAGTTTAGTGCCACCGGTTTTGTTTATAAAAACAGGAAGGATATTAGAAAAGCATTGAAAAATCTTATGGACGGATCATTTGAAACCATGGCCCAAAGAGATCCTTCACAACCAACCATATTTGGCGGTACTCCTTTCAAGCCCGTACTTGTTTTGGGCGCGGGTATTCAATTTAAAATTACTAACAAATTTAATTTAGCACTTGAAGATAAAGTATCTATTACAAAAGCTGATTTGATCGATGGTCAGGAATGGCAGGAAACTGGTACCACAGCGGTCCACGCTCAGACAAAGGATTTCGATTCTTATAATTTCTTATCCCTTGGTTTAAATTATAATTTGGGCAGAAGGGCTGTTGAACCATTGTGGTGGATTAACCCGCTTGATTATGCATATGGAGAAATCAATGCCCCAAGGCATATGAAATTGCCAAAACCTGTATTGGATGATGCAGATGGCGATGGGGTTACTGACCAATTCGACCACGAACCTAATACACCTGCCGGTTGCCCTGTTGATACGCATGGTGTTAGCCGTGATACAGATGGCGACGGTGTACCTGATTGTAAGGATAAAGAACTTATTACGCCAACACAATGCCAGCCTGTTGATGCAGACGGAGTTGGTAAATGTCCGGATCCTGCTTGCTGCAAGGATATAAATGCAAGACTCGACTCAGGAATAGTTGGTGGTGGAGGAAGATCAAAATGCAATATCGGCGACCTGCCAAGTATTACTTTCAAAGGAAGATCGGTTACTTTAAGCAAGGACGGTCAGGCTTTGTTGGCTACTGTTGCTGATAAGATGCGTAATAGCCCTAACTGTAAAGTTGCAGTTATTGGTTATGGAGAATCGAGCAAATCAGCGCAGCAGTTGAGCTGGGATAGGGTGAATGATGTAATCAAATACCTCGTAGAAAAAGAAGGTATCAGCTCAGATAGATTCATATTCAGATACGGACAAAGCGGCGGTGATGAAAACACCATCGATCTGAAAGATGCAACAGGTGAAGAAGGACCGAACACGGTGCCGGCACCACATCCAAATTTGAGAAAAAGGTAAATTCAAGCTTAAATAATTAAAACCCTCCATATGGAGGGTTTTTTATGCAATCATTAACGTCTTTTTTTTTGCGATAAATACCAATGCTTACATATTTGCTTAAAAAGATTAACTTTACAGGCTCTTATGAGACTACTATCCATATCATTCATAGCTATTTTGCTGTATTCTTCCTGTTCCCTCTTACCCAAATCGTGGAGAAAAAGCGGAGACAGTTTTGCCAAAATTCAGAAAAGCACCGATTACGATTACAAATTGCGGATGGCTGAAAAATATTATATAAAAAAAGATTATAACCATGCGCAGCAATTGTACGATGATCTTTTCAGGGTGATGAAAGGAACCGATCATTTTGAAGATATTTATTTCAAGTTTGCTTATTGCGCATACTACCTCAAGGATTACATGAATGCTGAAAACCTTTTCAAAGGTTTTGTAGAAGCATTCCCAAATAGCCCTAAATCAGAAGAAATGGATTTTATGCGGGCGTTTTGTTTTTATAAACAGTCGCCTAAAGTTGACTTGGATCAAACAAATACCACAAAGTCGATAGGATTTATGCAGGCTTTTATTAGTACCCATCCAGGTTCAGAAAGAGTTAAGGAGGCTACAGAAATCATTGACAAGTGCAGAACCAAACTTGAACTGAAAGATTTTCAAAATGCTGAACTCTATTATAATCTCAGGTTTTACAGGGCTGCTGCTTTGACATTTAATAGTCTCATGAACAGTTACCCCGATTCAGAAAAAAGTGACCAATATAAATTGTTTGTAATAAAATCAAATTACCAATATGCTACCATGAGCACTGAGGATAAAAAACAAACTCGCTTTGAACAGGTGGTTACTGATTGTAATGATTTCATCGATCGTTTTCCGGAAAGTAAATTAAAAAAACAGGCCCAGGAATACCTGGATCTGGCAACTAACACCATAAAAATTTTAAAAAATGAGCAGATTAAGAAGACAAGTTAGCGCCAACACTGCAAATACAGCAGAGACAAAAAATCTCACTGATCTTAAGAATAAGACAGGAAATTTGTATGAGTCTATTGCTATAATTGCAAAGAGAGCAAACCAGATCAATATTTCCATGAAAGAGGAACTGCATAACAAACTCGAAGAGTTTGCTACGCATACGGATAGCCTGGAAGAAATACATGAAAATAAAGAGCAGATAGAAATATCCAAGGCTTATGAAAGGATGCCTAATCCGGCTTTATTGGCCACACAGGAATTCATGGAGGACAAAATATATTATCGTAAAAATGATGACGACCTGTTCAGTTAAATCAAACGGGATCTTCGTTCTATTATACAATTGCGACAATTTCTTAATTGTCGCTTTTTAATTTGTTCTTCGTATAAGTCATAAGCAAAAGCTATAATTTTAGCATCATGCTAAAAGGAAAAAAAATACTGCTTGGAATCACGGGAAGTATCGCCGCATACAAATCGATTTTGTTGGTAAGAAATTTTGTAAAGGAAGGCGCTGAAGTCAAAGTAATAATGACCCCATCTGCTAAAGATTTCGTAACTCCCTTATCACTTGCTACGCTTTCTAAAAATCCTGTGTTAATTGATTTGTTTGAAGAAAATACCTGGGCCAATCATGTGATGTTGGGAAGGTGGGCTGATATAATGATCATTGCTCCGTTAAGCTGCAATACGCTGGCAAAGATGGCGCATGGGTTATGTGATAATTTATTACTTGCAACTTATTTGTCGGCAACTTGTCCCGTAATAGTTGCACCCGCAATGGATGAAGATATGTGGCATCATCCCGCCACCAGGGCTAATCTTGAAAAATTACAGGCAAGAGGAAATACAATTATCCCGGTAGAAAAAGGTGAATTGGCCAGTGGATTGGAAGGGGATGGGCGCATGGCAGAGCCTGAAAATATTCTCGCTCAGATTGCAAATGATTTTTTTTTTGTGAAAGACCTGTCCGGTAAAAGGGCATTGGTTACCGCAGGCCCTACCCATGAATCCATTGACCCTGTTCGGTTCGTAAGCAATCATGCATCTGGAAAAATGGGCGTAGCAATAGCCCTGGAACTTGCGAAGAGGGGTGCGGAAGTTGATTTGGTGATTGGTCCATCCGCCCTCGATGTAAGTATGCCAGGTGTGCACGTTCAACGAGTAGAATCCGCAGCAGAAATGTTTGATGCCAGCCTGGAAAAGTTTTCAATTGCGAATATAGCAGTAATGGCTGCCGCTGTGGCTGATTATACGCCAGTCAATGTATCAAAAGAAAAAATAAAAAAGAATTCGGACACGATTACTTTAGAGCTTGTTAAGACAAAAGATATTTTGAAGAGCCTCGGCCAAATTAAAAACAAAGACCAGGTGCTTGTAGGATTTGCGTTGGAAAATCATCATGAAAAAGAATACGCTATCAGTAAACTGCAAAATAAAAATGCCGATCTGATTGTGCTTAATTCACTCAATGATGATGGCGCTGGTTTTGGTTACGATACCAATAAAATCACCATCTTTGAAAGGAGCGGCAATCAGCTGACTTATGAAAAAAAACCCAAACAACAAGTCGCGAAAGATATCGTTGATAGAATTGTAAATATGTTGTATGCTTAAAAAATCTGTTTATCTCTCACTTTTTTTTGCCATACTGGTTTCGCAATTACAAGCACAGGAGTTAAAGGCAAATGTTACGGTACTGGCTAACCGCATTAGTTCGCAGATTGATCACAGGATTTTCCAGACATTGCAATCATCTTTGTACGATTTTATCAATAATCGGAAATGGACCAATGAGAACTTTCAGCCCAATGAAAAAATAACCTGTAATTTTTTATTGAATCTGACCGGTTCATTGGATAATAATGTATTCCAGGCATCCCTTACCATACAGGCTGCAAGACCTGTGTTTAATTCGTCGTACCAGAGTCCCTTAGTGAATTTCATAGATGAATCGGTTACATTCAGATATATTCAATATCAATCTCTCGATTTTAATGAATCGAGGGTCCAGGGGTCTGAGCCATTTGCCGCGAATTTAACAGCCGTTTTTTCTTATTATGTATATATGATATTGGGATTAAATTTTGATTCTTATTCATTACGTGGTGGTGATCCGTATTTTCAAAAAGCTCAAAACATTGTTAACAATGCGCCAGAAGGAAATAATATAGTGGGCTGGAAACCATTTGACGGAGTCCGGAACAGGTATTGGTTAAATGAAAATCTTACCAATGCAAGGTATACACCTGTTCATGATGCATTGTATGATTATTATCGCCAGGGACTCGACCAGATGTATGACAAAGAAAATGAAGCAAGGACCGCAATACTCAATACATTGAATTTATTGAATACTGTAAATACTGAAAATCCGAACCTGATGATTATGCAGTTTTTCTTTCAGGGCAAAGCCAACGAAATTTCAAGTGTTTTTAAAAAAGGGAACCCCGATGAAAAAAGCAGGGCATTGGACTTTCTTACACGATTAGATATATCTAATATAGGTAAGTATAAACAAGATATGCAATGAGGCTTCTTATTTTTATTGTATGGATATTATTTATTTCGGGTTGTAAGGATGATGCTGATATACCCAAAGACATTATTGCGAGAGACAAAATGGGGAAAATTCTTTGGGATATGATAAGAGCCGATCAGTTTTCTATACAATACATGGTAAAGGATTCTGCAAGGAATAATGTTAAGACGGAAACAATGAAATTATATGAAGAGATTTTTCATATTCATCATATTTCCCGGGAAGAATTTCAAAAAAGTTTTCAATTTTACATCGCTCATCCCAATATTACCAAAGTAATGTTTGATAGTCTTTCGGCACAGACATCCCGCCAGCGTATAGAATTATTCAAAAAACCGTCTAAGATTAATAATCCTGCCACTAAGTTGAAAATAAAGTAAGGCCAGTGTATCATTGTGGTTAATCGTATTTTTATAGCGCCAAAATAAATACATGAATAAGGTAGTTGCTAACGCCGATGATGCAATAAAGGATATCCAGGATAATACTGTTATTATGTTGGGTGGGTTTGGTCTATGTGGTATTCCTGAAAATTGTATTGCTGCTATTGTAAAAAAAGGAACAAAAAATCTGACTTGTATTTCCAATAATGCGGGGATAGATGATTTTGGATTGGGCTTGTTATTAAAAACCCGCCAAATAAAAAAAATGATTAGTTCTTATGTAGGTGAGAACGCTGAATTTGAAAGGCAATTATTGAGCAATGAATTGGAAGTGGAATTGATTCCTCAGGGAACACTGGCTACCCGCCTTCAAATGGCCGGTATGGGAATCCCGGCTTTTTATACTCCTGCTGGTTATGGTACAGAAATAGCCACGGGAAAAGAAGTACGTGCATTCGAAAATAAAATGTATTTGATGGAATATGCACTTCATGCCGATTTTGCCATTGTTAAAGCCTGGAAGGGAGATTTCCAGGGAAACCTGGTATTCAGGAAAACGACGCGTAATTTTTCTACTTCAATGGCTAAAGCCGGAACAATTACAATTGCCGAGGTAGAGCAGCTTGTTCCGACAGGAGAATTGGATCCCGAGCATATTCATGTTGCCGGAATATATGTTCACAGAATATTCCAGGGAGGTAACTATGAAAAACGAATAGAACGCAAAACAATACAGATTCGTAAGTAAAAATAGCAAGATGTTTATTTCAGTGAGGCATTTGCATGACAATATGGGGGTAGATGAAAAAATTGCACGTTTTTTTGTCGATAGGGAAGTGCCACTTAATAATGTTTTCTGGAAAAAAAGATTATTGTATGTAGGAAGAGGAAATGGATATATTTCCATTCCTGTTTATTATGATCTTTTATTTCGGTTAGGTGTTCCGCAGGAATTATTATTGGCAGAAAGACACGTGCAATTTATGGAACTGGTGATGCACTATGCAATATTGGTTGAATTCGGGCAAATCAGTTTTGCCGAGCAACTGTCGGAAATAAAACGATTGCTTTCAGGCAGAATTAAAAATGATCAATTTTACCAGGAACTGATTTCATATCTTGAACAACCTGTCTTAACTCCACTGGGAAACCTCGGTACGCAGCTGACTTCTTTGAACAGGGCTGATGTATTTCTTTTTATTTTATGCGATCTTCCTTTATCTGATCAACAAATCAAAATGGCTATTGAATATTGGTATGCTTTACATACGTCTTATTTGTTGATGGATGATATGTCTGATTATAAATCAGACAAGGAAGACAAGGAAGAAAATTCAGTCATTGAATTGGGTGACGGTGAACCGGGATTTAAAAAGGCGTTTGAAATATTAAGAGCAAACTCAAAAAATATTCAATCTCTCAATCCGGTGCTTGCGGAGTTTTTTGAAGAATCCATGATGCGATTGCATGATTTCATCCCTTAAATTAAAGTATTATGGCGTTGGATAAATTTGGAATTGCAAAGCGAATAGCACAGGAGCTCAGAGACGGTATTTATGTTAATCTCGGTATCGGTATCCCAACTCTTGTTGCAAATTATATTCCCAAGGGAATAAGTATTATGCTGCAATCAGAAAATGGCATGTTAGGTATGGGACCTTATCCTGCAGAGGAAGAAATCGATGCGGACCTGATCAATGCCGGAAAAGAAACCGTAACTATTTTGCCAGGTGGCGCTTTCTTTGATAGCGCAGAAAGTTTTGGAATGATTCGTGCAGGTAAGGTGGATTTAACTGTTTTAGGAGCCATGGAGGTTTCTGAAAAAGGAGATATTGCAAATTGGAAAATACCTGGCAAAATGGTGAAAGGAATGGGAGGTGCAATGGACCTGGTAGCTAGCGCAAGAAACATTATTGTTGCTATGCAACATACGAATCCTAAAGGGGAATCCAAATTACTTCCTGCCTGTACGCTGCCACTTACTGGCGTGCGCTGTGTGAAAAGAATTGTTACCGAC
>Ga0137407_10000620_pt1 | contig 23628 bp, 24 predicted proteins | sample CZOMad2_2_16fung_FD_108410 | JGI IMG/M metagenome (GOLD analysis project Ga0137407, IMG submission 108410) | Vadose zone soil fungal communities from Angelo Coast Range Reserve, California, USA - CZOMad2_2_16fungal (Illumina Assembly) | ecosystem: Environmental > Terrestrial > Soil > Vadose... | reverse complement strand
GGATCAACACTCCCGAAACCCCAGAGAAGTGGCCTTTCACGTTGGCGATCATCATGTGTTTGACCTTGAACTCAGCCACGGTATGAGCCGGGTCGATGTTCCAGGTAGTGGTTGTGGCTTGCGATTGAACGAGTGTTGCGGTGCTGGTCATGGTAATCATCCCTTTCGGTGGTTTGAAATTGGCCTTCAAATCCCTTTACGATTGATTTAGATGTGTGACAACGATATTCGTTGCAACATATATTATAGAAAAAATTATTCCACTTTTGCCCGGGCGGCGGCCAAAGCCTTCCCAAGAGCCCGCAACCGTTCTCTCCCCATGTGGCCTAATAGCTTGCGGTGCATCTGCTGGACCGGCGCGTCCAACCGATTCACCAGCTTCAGGCCCTCTACGGAGATTCGCGCAAGTACCATGCGCCGGTCGCGGCTGTCGCGAGCGCGGGAAATCAGTCCGCGCTTTTCCATCCGGTCCAGGAGCCGGGTGACATCGGGATCGCGCGTGATCATGCGGCCGGCAATCTCTCCGCAGGGAAGCCCTTGCGGCGATCCTCGAAGAATGCGCAGGACGTTGTATTGAGTAGATGAGAGGTCCTCGGCCTTGAGCACCCCGAATGCACTCCGGGTAAGCATGTCGGCAGTGCGGAGCAAATCCAAGAATGCTGTCTCTTCTGGGCTGCCTACCTGTCGGGCTTTACTGGATTGACGCACCCATTGAACGATATCTGTTATAACGATGATTGTCAAGACATATGTTGAGGCCCTGAAACTCGCCGCCAGTTTCGCGGATGAGTGTCTTCCTGAATGGCGTTCATTGACGGCGAATTCCGGACCAGATATTTCCGAATGGTTTGCACCTCGGACCTTGAGCTCTGAATCTGCTTGTCGTCATTCTTATCGCGCAGCCGCACTGGTTACTGAAGCTAAATCTGCCGGCGTTCGAAAATCGGGGACGAGGACTGCAGCACCACAGTGGTCGAAGACGACGCCCATTCCAGCCTGCCTTTGCTGCTCGCTACCTCATCTACGATCTTCGTGAACAACTGGTCTTTTACAGCCGTTCTCTTGGTGTAGTCCACAAGGTAGCTGAGGGAAAACTCCAACGATCCGCCACCGGCTTGAAGAGTGACAGTCGGTTCCAGGACGGAGTTTTGGATTCGGTAGTTCTCGACGATCTGCTTCCACGACCCTTGAGCTTCCACAAGGTAGTCGCTGACGGTTTCTTTCACAACCCGCAGCAGCATTTCTCTTGCGTGCCGGTGATCGCTTTCGGCGGTAAGCCGGATTTTTACTTCATCCCAGACAAACCGGAATCCCTGCGAATCATTGAAAACCAGCCCCTTCAGCACTACGCTGTTTGGAATTCGGACAACCCGGCCGCTATAGAGGTCGCCGCTCACCCAATTGCCGGTTTCCAGGACCGTTGTTCGCATGATGGAGATATCAACAACGTCTCCTTTGGTCTCATTTACCTGGATTCTGTCGCCCACTCGGTAAAGATTGTTGACGCCGATTGCAATGAAGCCGCCAAAGCTTGCAATCACATCTTGCAGCGCGACAACTACTCCAGCCCCAAACAACCCCACGGCAAATCCAACGTTCTTCAGACGGTCCGCGAAGAGAATCGTTATGAAGGTGAAGATGATTATGTAGGCGGTGGCCGCCACCATTTTCCGAATGTGATAACGCTGGTTACCATAGCCAAAGTGTGGAGGCAGCGTGCGCTCCAGCAGGCGAAACGCGCTCCGAATCAGAACAACGCCCAGGATGGAATAAATCACCCTAGCTGTCAGCGAAAGAGCGGCGATGTGGTCAAAAAGGCGTTCCATTAAGATGTTGGTGACAAAGTGATTATCGCTTCGCAGTTGTAAGCGATGGGAGCGTGAGTGACTTCAGCAGCTCTTCGATGCTGCGGTCCGTCAGATTGCTCATCTGCCCGACGACCGACCTCACGTTGCGTCCCTCCACTTTGATTTTCTCAGCGGCTGAATTGGCCCAAACTGTAATTCCGCTGTGAGGGTCAGTCACCTGTGCTGAGAGCGCAACCTCGACTTGAACGCTGCCTTCATAGTCCACCTCATTGAGCTTCTCCAGGCGTCCGCTGAGGACATAGTCCACGTCATTGCGCCCATCATAAATCTTCACCGCCTTGAAATTGCCGCTTGCGCGCAAATGCTCGACCAACGCCTGGGTTACAGCTTGTCGGGGATCAACCGCCCAGCGGTGATATTCGTAAAATCCAATTCGCTCGGGTGAGTCCATGTACACGATCGGGCCTTCGCGGAGATAATCCGGAGCCCGGAACTCGCGCACTGCAATGGAGGGAAGCGCATCACCCTTCATTGGAGGATCGGTTGGAGGTGCGAGGTTGAGCCTGTAGTAGGCTGGGTATTTAAGCTTGCCCATGCAGCCGGTCAAGAAGACAGAAGTCATCACGCCTGTTAGCAGAACCGTTCTCCAGCATTTAGTCATTTGTCTACTCCTATTGCGGCACTTTGCGGTCTCTCGGTTGCTTGATGCGGATCAAGCTCCACGGCCGTTGCTTGACCGAATTCGAAAGGTCACTCAAGTTCTGGGTGGTGATCCGCAGGTTTTCCAGCGTCTCATCGACCTTGAAATCGTTCGCCCGCACCATGACCTGCATGTTCGCCAGGAGCCCCTTGGCTTCTTGCAACGTGGTCTGAAGTTCGGTCAAATCCTTGCGAAGTGGATCACGAATATCGCTCACGGTCCCATTGATGTTCTGGATAGCTCCATCTGCGTGGTCCACCACGGGCCCAAGCTTGGCTGTAACTTGTGACACCTGATCCAACATGCCATCAATTTTTGGGCCGGCGTTGGTGACCAGCCGGCTCATCTGTGCCAGCATCACGTTGATTCGTTCCTGGTTCGGCTTGCCGGTCATGGCATTCAGATTGGCGAGCACCGTTCGCGCATCGCCGCTGATCCCGGTGAGCTCACCTTGCACCTGGGTCATAAGGGCATTCGCGTTGTCGGCGACCGTAGAGACCTTCGCGATGATCTCGTCCATGCTGGCCACGTCCTGCGATGGAATCGCGCCACCCGGAGGCACATGCGCGGCTGCGTTGCTACCTGTGCTGATAAGTAAGGCTGGGCCGCTCATCAAGCTCACGGATCCGATCTTGGCCACAGATTTTTCGTTCACCGGCGTTCCAGGTTTCAGATCCAGGAGAATCTCGATCTCGGTGGGATCAGAGCTCCAGGGCCGGACCGAGGTAACCCTGCCAGCGTTAATGCCGCCAAAGAGGACAGGCGCGCCCGGTTCAAGACCACCCGCATAGTGCAGATAGGTCCGGAACGGCACGCTCCCAGTATGGGAACTGGTGCTCATCAAATAGATGAGCGTAGTTGTCAAGATCGTGAGAGACGCCAGAACGAAGGCCCCAACCTTTGCTTCGGTACTCATAGGATCGCCCCGTTTCCCCGGAGATAGCTTTCCAGGTGCGTTTCGGTCGTTTGAATATGAGCGGCGGTGCCAGGCACACGATCGAGAAACTGTCTGATTCGCGGATCCTGGCTCCTTCCAATCTCGTCTTTTGTTCCCACCGCAAGAAATGAGCCTTTGTACAGCATGGCGATCCGGTCGGCGATTCGAAATGCGCTTGCCAATTCATGCGTGACGACGATCACGGTCATCTGGAAGGCGCGCTTGAGGACCAGGATAAGTTCGTCCAGTTCAGCCGCCACAATCGGGTCAAGGCCGGCCGAGGGTTCATCAAGCACCAGGATTTCAGGATCGAGAGCCAAAGCCCGGGCAATTGCTGCCCGCTTTTTCATTCCACCCGAGAGCTCCTGCGGGAACATCTTGCCGAAGTCGCTCAGCCCAACGACCGCCAATTTCATCCAGACCATAAGATCAATGATTGAGGGGGCCAGTGCAGTATGCTCGCGCAACGGTAGCGCGATATTGTCCGCGACAGAAAAGGAGTTAAATAATGCCGCGCTTTGAAATGCGACGCCAATGGAGCGCCTCACCTCTTGCAGCTCTGCGGCAGAGCAGCGCGCAATATCAACTTCTTTCACAATGAGCTGTCCCGAGTGGGGGCGTTCGAGCCCGATAATATGACGCAATAGCGTGCTCTTGCCCGAACCGCTTCCTCCCAGTAAGGCCATGGTTTCGCCAGGATGTATGTCGAGGCTAAGCCCATCCAGCACGCGCCGCCCATCGTACTGAACCGTCAGATCGCGGATGGAGATAAGCGGCATCAGGAGACTCCTGTGAAGTAAAAAATTGCGGTAAAAATCACATCGGCGACGATCACCAGGAACGTTGCCTTGACTACTGCTGCCGTAGTTGACCGGCCTACTGCTTCCGGTCCGCCGCGGACGCGGAATCCCTCCAGGCAGCCTACATGCACGATGATGGTTGCGAAGGCCAGGCTTTTGACAAGCCCGCCGACCACATCGCGGATCGCAATCGAATCCAGCGCATACCGCACATAGAGCATGAACCCGAGATGGGTGCTGAAGAACATGAAGATCCATCCGGCCAGGATTCCGCAAACATTCGCGAAAATGCTCAGGCAGGGAATCATGATCAACGCGGCAAGAAACTTGGGCGCGAGAACAAATTCAATGGGATCGAACGCCATCACGCGCAGGGCATCGATCTCTTCCGTTACCTTCATCGTCCCGATCTCGGCCGAGAACGCCGAGCCTGAGCGCCCGCTTACCGCAATTGCCGTGAGCAACGGGCCGAGTTCTCGTGTAAAACCAACCGCGACCAGATCGATGACATAACGGATCGCCCCGAAGCGCTTAAGCTCAGAGGCTCCTTGCATGGCAAGAATGAATCCCGCGCAAATCGACATGAGACCGACCATGGGCAGGGCATCAACTCCTATTTGAAGCATCTGGCCCACGGACGACTTCCAGCGATGACGACTACCGGAAATCGGCAGTGCTGTACCCAGAGCGCGCAGCCCTGCCCACAGTTGAACCGTCAGCCCTCCCACATAATCCAAAAGGTTGAGGGTGGCTCTTCCCGCGTTCTCAATCAGTACTGTCACGCGTTGTCCTGAGAAACACGGTGAATTGTTGTGTTTGCCGATGGATCAAAAAGTGGAAGGAGGCCGGTTACCTTGAATAAATAAAGCGGCCGTTCGTGCAGCTTCAACCGCAAACTGACGTTAGCCGAGCGAGCAAATTTGAGCGCCTCAACCAGGGTCGCCAGACCGGAACAATCGATGTACGGCACTGCGCTCAGGTCAATGGTCAGCGAAGCCAGGGCTCCCTTTTGAAGCGTGGCGAGGAGCTCATCGCGCAGTGCCGGCGAGGAATTGATAGTGACGCGGCCGGTCACAGTCAGAACGGCGTTTCCTTCTTGTGCCGTTCTGTCCATACTCAAAGGCTCGACCATCCGCAGTTTCACGTGTAGCTCCAAACTTCATAATCCAAGAAGGAAAATTCTGGCTGAAGGCCTCCCTCCAGCCACGATTGTTATGCCGACGGCTTGCACCGTGGGCAGCCGTCTAAATGAACGCGCTGAACCCGGTGATGGCCTTACCTATGATCAGATTCTGCATTTGGTAAGTGCCTTCGTAGGAGTAAAGGGCTTCTGCATCCGCGAAGAACCGGCCGACATTATACTCGGCGGCAATGCCGTTGCCGCCCAGCAACTCTCTGGCCCAGGCGACTGTCTCGCGGCACTTGGCCGTCGTAAACGCCTTGGCGATCGCTGCGTGGGCATCGGTCAGCTTGCCTTCGGCCTCCAGTTGGGCCATGCGAACTATCAGGCATTGTGAAGCTGTGATGTTGGCGAGCATTTTTGCGAGGAGGTCCTGCACCAGCTGGAACGAGCCGATCGGCTTTCCAAACTGCAGGCGCTCCTGGCAATACTTGAGAGCATTTTCGTAAGCGCCCATCGCGCATCCGGTCGCCTCCCAGGCCACCATGAACCGCGTCATTTTCAGTACCCGCGCGGTATCGCGAAATGACTGATCTTCCTGGAGGCGGTTTTCCTCTGTCACGCGACAGTTCTCCATCGTAATCACACCGTTCTGGACCACCTTGAGCGCAATTTTGTTTTGGATCTTTTCCACCTTGAAGCCAGGCGTGGTTTTGTTCTCGACGATGAACGCCTTCACCTGGTTGTCGGCCAGGTCGCGGGCCCAGATGATGGAAATGTCGCACCAAGGGGAGTTGCCGATCCATTTTTTCTGGCCATTGAGGATCCACGTGTCGCCCTCACGCTTCGCGGTCGTCGTCATGCCTCCGGACGTTCCTGATCCCACCAGCGGTTCAGTGAGTCCAAAGCAGCCGATTTTCTCCCACCGGGCCATGGGCGGAAGCCACTTCTGCTTTTGTTCTTCCGACCCGCCGAGATAGATGGACCCCATTGCCAGGCCGTTGTGAACACCGAAGAAGGTGGCAATCGAAGAATCGAAGCGCGCCATCTCCATCGCGATCAGGCCGAACAACAGTGAGCTTCCGCCTCTGCAACCGTAGCCCTTCATACCAACGCCGCCGATGTTGAGTTCCTTGATCGCCGGCAATAATTCAAAGGGGAACGCGTCTTCAACCCAGTACTTGGTGATGATGGGCGCGACCTTGGTTTCCATGAACGCGCGCACCTGTCTTACAACCTCTAACTCCTCCGCGGGCAAGGTTTCCACCAGTTCGTAGAAATCACTATTAGGAGCGGGAAGAGCACGGACCTTCTTCGTTCCGTCTTGCGGTTTTGTCGCGATAGCTGTAGCCATGAATCCTTCTGTTCCTTTCGTAAGCTTAAAACTCGTTTCGCTCGAATGATCCGTTGCCTGTGTCCAGAAACTCGTCGAGCATTTTGCGGGTTTGTGGACTATGCAATGGGGTTATTTGGCTTGTGCGACTTTCTTCACCACGGAAAATGCCTTGCCCTGCTGATTCCGCAACTTGAGCAGACCCAGCAACACCTCATCTCTCTCATGTTCAAGCTGCTCGATGGTGCGGTTACCCGCCTCCTGCAATGCTCCTTCGACAATCGTCTGCTTTACGGCAGGAGAGAATTCGGTGATCGTTCCCAGGTCCTTCCACCAACTCGCGACCGGACCAGAGAGGTGGTCCATGAAGTGGCGTATTCCATCCTGCCCGCCGCCGAGATGAAACAACAGATTGGGTCCCATAACGCCCCAGCGAAGTCCAGGTCCCCAGCAAACCGCAGTGTCCGCATCCGCAACGTCGAGCACACCCTGCTCAATCAGGTGAACGACTTCACGATAGAGGGCCGCCTGGAGACGGTTGGCGACATGCCCCACGACTTCCTTGCGCAGATGGATGGGCTTCTTGCCGATTGAGGAATAAAAAGAGATCGCCTGCGCAATTGCCTCGGCCGAGGTCTTCTCGCCGCCCACCACTTCGACCAGAGGAATCACGTGAGGAGGATTGAAGGGATGGCCGATCACGCAACGCTCGGGATGCTTGCACGCGGACTGCATTACGCTCACAGTCAAACCGGACGAACTCGATGCGATAATCGAATCAACTGGAGCCGCCGCATCGATGTCCGCAAATAGCTTGATTTTGAAATCCTGACGTTCCGGACCGTTCTCCTGAATGAAATCCGCGCCTGAAACAGCCGCCTTCATGTCGAGGGTGAAGCTCAGGCGGTTTTTCGAGGCTTTAGGCGCAAGGCCAAGGACCGATAGTTCCTCCCACGCTGTGTTGACGTAGTGGCGTAGCTTCTCTTCGGCGCCGGGCGCTGGATCTGTGGCGACTACATCAAATCCGTGCGCCAGGTACAACGCTGCCCAGCTCCCACCGATGAGGCCGGTTCCGACAATTGCAATCCGATTTATTGGCTTGTTTAATGGCACGATATGTTCTCCTTGTAAGTTCGCTTGCCACCTGTTCTCTTGCATGGTCTCTGCCATTGGTTCGGAATTGTGAGAGACAACGCAAGTGGTTGAAGGACTGGGATATAACGGACAAGCATGATTGAAGAGACGCTCAATGCGTTTATCGGAGTGATAACCCGTTATCCCTTGCCAGCAGGCTGGCACGCGGTATTGAATTGATTGGTGGCGTTGAGGTATAAATCCGGCTCGCGCATGAACCCGGACGAGCACTTAATCGTTGCCAGTCTGGGGGCGGGAGGATACTCGTACCTGAACACATCCGGGCTGCCTGTTGATATGAGGAATCAAGTATTACGGGCCTCAACCGGACGAGCGCAAATCGAATGAGATTGGATAGTGATCAGAAGCCTTGACGTAGTTGTGAACTCGGGACTTATCAATTTGTACTGGGCCTCGAACGAAGGCCCAGTCGATATGGCGTCCGCCCTCCAGCCAACGGCGCGGTGGAGTGGTGGCTACACGGGCCGTAGGCGCAGCATCGCGGAATCCAGTGCGGGCGAGAACCTCGGTTACGCCAAGCTTCGATGCGTTTAGATTTAAATCCCCCGAGAGAATGGTCGGTCGAGTCACATTGTAGGCAGCGGCATCGCGCAACACCTCTTCCAACTGAGATAGGCGTAACTCATCGTTCGCTCGGCTCTCAAGGTGCAGGTTGTAGGTAACAATCGAGGCGCCTGCAATCTCGATTTCGGCAGCCAAGGCAATTCTTCCGCCGAGCCTCTCCTGAAATGGCTCCAGCTTGGGCAGGAACCAGCGCGGCTTCCAAAAGTTCGACTGCCGCTGAAAGCGGATCACGTGCGGATTTGAAATCCTCCATTGGGATAGAGTGGCCTGACCATGCCAAGCCGGGTTTGCCTTTGATCCCTGAGTCAGTTCCACGAACTCGCGCGCGAAGACATAATTCAAGTGCAACTTCTGTGCGATCTCACGGGCGATATTAAGACGGTGAGTGCGATGTGCATTGAGGTCAACCTCCTGAAGAAGCACGATGTCCGCATTCGCCTCCGCCAGGAACTCCATGATGGCGGACAATTGCAAACCACGATCAATGTTCCAGTCCACAATTCGGATGGAACTGTGCGGCCAGGTAATCCACCGGACAGGCGCGAAATTCTCGGCTATGATCTCCTGCGGTGACACATCAAAACGCGCGCGCGGCGAGTTGTGGGAAGATGCTTTGTTGGGCGAAAGTTAGGTCGAGCGGATCGTCAATCTCGGCCCAGGGCAATTCGTCCGTGCTCGTGAAGCCGACCTGAACCCCTTCGTCTGCGAGTTCCTGCACAGCAACGTTGAAGAATTCTTTGACCCTCCCTGCGGAAATGACATCGCCCATCTTGCCAAAGAATCTTTCCTGGATCGCGCGATTGAAGACAGTAATGCCGATATAAGTGCCGCTGAACTCTTCGCGGGAGATTTTCTTGCTCATGCGGAGCACGCGGTTGCCGTAAATTATGACTTTCATCGTTTCTTCCCGCCACAATGGATCCACAATCATTGAAATAGGCGCCAGGGGCCGCATAGCCGAGGCGAGAATTTCGGGATCGAAGATCACGTCTGCGTTTAGGCAGACAAACGTGTCGCCGCGGAGCCATTCAAGAGAGAGCCATAGCGAGTAAATATTGTTCGTAAGAGCGAACGCAGGGTTCTCGATGAACTGGATCTTCTGGTTAGGCTGGTTCCGTTGCTTCGCGTGGGCGATGATCTGTTCTTTCTTATACCCCACAACAATTGCGACGTCATTGATTCCAGCGATGCTGAGAGCGTCGAGCTGGTGGTCGAGAATCGTCCTCTCGCCGACGTCGATCAGGCATTTCGGACGCTCGCCATGTACGGAACGGATCCTGGTCCCTTGGCCTGCAGCTAAAATGACCGCTTTCATAGTGCCTCCGTTACTGTGTGTGCATTTGTTTTCGCTGTGAAGAATCTGCGATTGAAGTAGAGCGCCAAAATCCAAGTGAGATGAGCACCAACAGTAGCGAGAAAGAAGAACAGCGGCAGCGCTCCAATCACCGTGAAGAGCAGCACATAGTGGATCATCACCCCTCGCTTCTGAAAGGCCTGAACCTGGCGCACGCAACGGGAGATCCAGTTGGCTGAATCCTTCTCAAGCAGGTTATAAAAGCGGCCAAGGTACTCCTGCGGCCGATCGGGCGCTGTAGCGCGCCGTCGTCCGAGCGACGTGACGATCAACGCAAGAATGGCTCCGACAACGAGTGCCACGCCCATGACAACGGCGAGCCTGCCGTAATGCCGGCGCAAGCCCACAGTGATTGCTGCAAACACCAGCAGATAGCTGAGCCCGTCGGCAAATCCCTCCAGCCAGGTGCCGCGCGGCGATTCCATGAACTTCACTCGCGCGAGCATTCCATCCATCTCATCAAAAAGGCCCGCGACAAAGAAAATGACAGCGCCGAGCACATCTTGCATATACGTGCCCTGGGCAAATGCCAGGGCCGAGAGAACAGAAACGACTACTCCGCCGAAAGTGACCTGGTTCGGCGTAATCGAGGTGTGAGAGAGTAGTCTCACAAAAGGACGGCAGAGTCGCCGGTTGAATGACGTGTGAATGCCGTCCAGAACCTTGCCGGAGTGGGCAATCAAGAAACGCTCAGCTGCGGCGGCGCTTTCCGGTGACGTGACTGCAACTCCCTCTGTAGCCTTTTGGGGGAGGTTTGAAGAAGAATCGTCGCGGTCTACTTCGTCCACGCTGATAAGAGCGGGCTCATTCCAGTCAGCGGACTGCAAGCTTACCAAAGGCAAGCCGGCGAGGAACTGTTTGTTGGTAACCCAGTTCCACGGGACCCAAAGGAACGCGTTTTGCAATTGCCGGTTCAATCGAGTCCAGCTGGAGGAGGTTTGCGGATCAAAGTTACTCACGCGCACCACCTTGATACGCACCCCATTCAGCAAGGCTCCTTGCGTGTACTCGTGCATGAATTTGTCCGTCAATGTTTCGGCAGAAATCAAAAGAATTTCGTTGGCTCTAGAACGTGCCGCAGTTATTGCAGTTCTGATCAGAAGAGGAACGCCGCAGATTTTCCGCAGGAGCAGTTCTTTGGCCCTCTGCTCACCAGCCTGTGCGACGATTTCCGGGACCGCTATAACGGCTTGCATCAGGCGCCCTCCCTCAGCAAGGTTCCTGGGGTGTGCTCCAGTGTGTTTTGCCGGGCAGGCGCTCTCCGGGATTTCCAGACAAGCCAGCAAAGCCCGATCAGCGCCCAGAGAAGATCGCGCACACGGCGGGTCAAGGCCAGGGCGAGACCCAGCGCGGGTGAAATCCCTGTAGCGGCAAAAGCCGAGATTGCGCCGCCCTCGTCGGAGCCGAGTCGCGCGGGGATCCAGCCAGTCACCAGCTTCACTCCGCGTGTGATTCCATCAATGGCAAGCACAGCGAGAAAATGAACCGGCAGATGAAGCGACCGCAAAACCACTGCTACCTCCGCGGCCACCAACAACTGGCACGTAACATCTGTCCAGAACATCCGGTTAACAACAGTTGGGCGCTCCAGGCGATAGTTGCGAAGTGATTTCTCAAGAATGGCGGCACGAACCAGCCAGTGCGGTGCGCGATTTCCGAGTCTTCGCACAAGCACGCACAGCACTGGTTTCTGGCGGAGCATGAAAACCAGGATCGCGGTCAGCAGGACGATAGCCAATGCCGCCGGCCCGACCTTCGTGCCATGAACTGCTACCAAAGGAAGGCACAGCCATCCAACAATTCCCATCAAAGTCGCGGTGAACCAGTACACCCCGTCATCCAGAAATGTTGCAGTCATTGTCGATTCGGCAGGAGTGCGAAGAAGTCTGATTTTCAATGGTTCGGAAAGCACCGGTCCAAGAACGGTTAGATAACCCATCGACTGCGACGCTAAGCGAACGCCCATCAGCGTTCCCAAAGGGACGGAAACGCCTTGGTCCCTCAGCGCTTGCGACCACGCGGTGGTCTGCAGAAGGAGGCGGCACAAGCTCATCAGGAGCACAATCGGGATCGCGCTCCGCACCCCCGCTAGTTGCTGCAGAATGGCCGGCAACCCGATGTGGGTGATAACCCAGGCGAAGATGGCCGCTCCCACGAACACGACAATTAAGTGACCTTTCTTCATTGAGCTAACTTCGCCTCCTGCGGCCGGCCATTTGCGTATTCCGGCTGTGAATTCAGCGCGTAGCCGGAGTTCTCGATGGTCAGTTCCGCAGCCCCGAAGATACGGACCTGGCTGCTGGTGTGAGTCGAAGCAGCGAACCAGAACTGATGAACTTTCTGGTAGGTATGTACGAAATGAATGCTGTGCACCCAGAATGAAGGATTCCGCGCGGGCTGGCCTTCGATCCGGACTATCGCGTAGTCTGTAGCGTCAACCCAGATTTTTCCGTCAATCAGGTACTTACTCTCGGTTTTCGGCACGACTGCCAGGACGTACGCCGGACCAGTCTCCAGAGTTTCTTGCCCTATGAGATGGAAGTCGTAATTTTCCGGCGTCAGGCGGGTGCTGTTGCGGGTGCCCCGACGGGATGCTTCTGTCTCTTCTTGCAACAGCTTGTAAAAGACATGCTTCCGGATCGAACCCGATCCCTCTTCGGAAAGGATGCTGAACTGCTTGGCGCCATCAATGCCGCATGTGACCCGCACGAGCATCTCTGCTCGGCGCTTCTTGTTGACAGCAACATACCGGCGAACCGCCGCATATCCCGCCAGTTCAAATTGACGCTGTGCATCAAGTTCCATCATCTTTGCGACGACGGCGTTCGCAGATGGAGGTGCGCTGCTTGTCTGCGCAGATGCGAGCGGGCCTGCCGAAATCGCGATCAGCAGAGCGAAGAACCCATTCTTGATGGCCGATTTCATATCAAAGCTCCAGGATGAATTTCCCGTGGAAGGTCCGGCCCGCGCCATTGAAGAATTCGCCAAACCGGAGACTATCCAGATCGCCCTGCACATCACGGGGGTTAAAGCGGTTGAAGATGTTGTAGACCCCGAAACCGACGCGCGCATGTTTGTCCCTTATGGGGAGACGGATCTCGCGCAATACCTGGAGGTCGGTAGAGACGAAGCGCGGAAAGCGCAACTGATTCCTGGGTCCAACGAAGTCGCGGAACTGGTTAATGGTTGAGTAGGGGAAACCAGTGCGGATATCCAGCACAGGCGCCACCGTCAATTTCCAGGGCGCAGCAATTTCGCCCCAGGCGAGAACTCGATTCGGAGCGTCGAAGCCCAGACGGCCACGCTGGTTCTGCTGGATCACAGCCTGGGGATCATTGCCAAAGAACTGATTGAAATCGTTCAGGTCGCCGAAAGCCTTTGAGTGGACGTAAGAGGCGTTCAAGGTGCTGTGCCCTACCTGATAACGCCCAGTGACTTGAAGCTCGCGGTAAAAGTCATGGCCGCGACTGGAGAGGGAGAGGATGCCGCTTGATCCGAAGGCAATGGGTGTAAGTACGAACTCGTGCACCGTGTTGCGCTGTTGGTATCCCACACGGACCAACAAATTGCGAAATACTTCTCGGTCGACCTCGAGGTTCCAGACCTCGCTGCGTGGGTTTTGCAGGCCGTTGGGGATAACGTTTAAATACTCTGTAGAACTGAGAATGCCGTCTGTGGAGTTGAGTGCAGCGATTGTGCGCGTCGGCAGGTGAGGAAACGCCGGAATATTGAGAGGAGCTCGGTCATAAAATACTCCTGCTCCGCCTTTGAGCAGGGTCTTGCCATTCTTCGTCAGTGCCAGAACAAAGCCGGCACGTGGAGCTGCATTTACCGAATCTGTGACCGAATCCCTATCGAAGCGAAGGCCCAAATCGAAGGTCAAACGACTTGAAACCGTCCACTTGTCACCGACGAACCAGGCAATTTCATTTTGATCAACGGAAGAACGCGCAGCGGGTCCGAACTGGATCCGTTCCAGAGGTACGCCGGCAAGTCCAAAAATTTCTACCGCGCGAAATTCCTGGCGGCTATCGTAAGAGCCGTGCGCAAATTCGACTCCCGCTTGCAATTCGTGGGACCCGTGGAAGTGGCGCGCATGGGAGCGAAAGATCTCTTCCCATTCCGTGTGCGATGTTTCGCGATTCTGGAGATTGAAAAATCCACCACTGGCAGTTTCGATTGAAAGCTGGTAAGGTCCGTTACTGTTCGGCGAGAGGTCGGCGTCGAACTTCCTGAAACTCACCTGCGATGTCAACAGATCGCCGGAACCGGTGACGTAGCGGTGTTGCAGGTATCCCTGGTATCCACGTTCATGTACGTTAGGAGTGCTGGCTTGCGGTGTGAAGGTATTCAGCCCGTAAAAGTCCAGCTTTTGCGGAAAGATGGCAAACGACGCCGTCACAGTCTGCCTCTGGCTGATATTCATGTCAATCTGGGTATAAGACTCGAAGCTTTCCAGCCGGGTGTCTCTTTGCAGAGTCGGCAAACTATTTACGGAATCTCGTTCATAGCGATACTCCACGGACTCTGTGAATGCAACGCGGTCTTTTATGATGGGCGCAGAAAGAGTGATCCGCGGCGTTGCCGCAGCGATTCCCATGATCGAGCCGTCGAGTCTTCTCAAGTGTGGCACGAAGTTTTGGGCCGACACTCGAAACTTTTTGAACTCTCCGGGCCGAGTCTCTACGTTTGCAACCGCACCGGTGAATTTCCCATATTCGGGATCGTAAGGTGTAGAGAGAACCTTCACAGACGAAACCACGTCAATGGGGATGTTGATGGCCGTTGCGCCCGTAGCCGGATCGGTAACATCAGCGCTGTTGACCAGCGATCCATTCTGCGTCGCCCGCGCGCCCTTCATGTTGATCCGGCCGTTGGGACCACGTACCACGCCCGGAACCAGCGGCAGCAAGCCGTCCATACGTTCGTTCCGGTTTGGCATGTTTTTCACGGTGGATTCGCCGACCGTATTGGTTCCCGAAGCCTCCTTGGTGTCGACCTGATTCGCGTCACTGGTCACCGTGACCGACTCCTGAACCGCTTCGACTTTTAGCTCCACGGTGATTTCTGTAATGGTTTCGGGTGCGACTACTGCCTCCTGTTCTGCTGCCAGTCCAGGCGCTTTGGTATTAACTTTGTATGAGCCCGGAGCAACTCCGGTGATTGCGAACTTGCCTTCGGCGTCACTCTGAGAGTCAATATGTGTTGGACCATCGAGCGAGATTTTGGCTCCAGGCACGATTGAGCGTCCACCGTCCTGGTCAACTGTGAACACGACTCCGTGAACAGTGCCCCTCGTCTGTTGTGTACCCTGTGCAAGCGCCGAGGCGCCAACCAATCCGATGATGACAACGAGACTCGCAAGCTTCAAAAAGAAACTTTGTCCATCAACGCCGGCAGGAGATAAACGTACCTGAGCTGCGCCTTTGAACCTGATTTGGATGTTCTGCGCCACGCCCAATCTAAGGCAAGACTCATGCCAAATCCCCGCCTCCCTGCAAGTGACTGAATTTCAAGGTGAGTTGTTTGAATCGACTACGGACGCGTGATCAAAGTGTTGAAAGTGTTGAGCAATATCCGACAGTTGCTAACGGGCTACCTATCTCCATCTGGCGATGGGCGGGCCGCGCGTGGCCGCCCACTGACTGTTAGCCAACCGATTGGCACTCAGGCGTTGTGAAGTGGAGAGTTAGACTCGTGGTTTCGTCACCGGTATTGGCAGTGGGATTATCGTGGAAAATTTGACGGGTAATTCGAGCCGCTTTACGGGCCTGAGCTGGAACACGAAATGCCAAGCGTTAAGGTCCAGAGGTGTCGTGCAGCATTCGTTTAGAGGCTCTGGACGATGCGAGGAGAACTCGCACCGTCCAGAATCGAGAGGGAACAATTGCCGGCTTTCGACTCTGATCTGATGGATCTCCTACGGCTGAATCAACGGCATCTGTGAAGCCAATTGCAGATCAATCATCAGGCTTATCCGCCAGTCGATTTGAAAGAATGTAGCCGTTTTGCCCGAAAGCACTCGATGGAAAACGGGGAAGTATTTCAACCGCAGACGGTTCACGGACTCGTCGACGGCCGCACGTCCTCTTACATATGCCTCCGCCTGCCCGTCGGTCATGGTTGTGTAATTCCGGGCGTAGTCTTTGATAAGCGCGACTTTGGTGTCATTGATCTTGCCCAAGTCGGCTGTGTACCGATCGTAGATGGGCCAGAATTTCACGGCTTCATCGTCGGTGAGATCCAGGTTGGCAGCAACGATCTGTTTCCTGACGGAGCGCACGTCCTTGCGCAGCATCTCAATATATTGATCTGTGCCCGGGTCAGAGGGCGATTGGACAACCGGTTGGGAATTCGCATATTGGCCGTAGGCCACTCCACGGCATGTGATAAGAGTAGTGAACATCACCACTGTAAATACCAGCAATCTAAGATTCATTAACTTCATGTGAGTTTCCTTTCCAGATTGGTAATTTCATTCTTAGGAGGTTTATGCCGCGCCACCCTGCTCCCGGACCGCATCATCCTCCTCAAAGGTGCCATCCGCCTGATTGCACCAAAGGCCTTCAACTCGCGCATGGCCAGGAACGGAGTCGGTTTCTACCGGGTTTCCAAAAGTGTCGCCAAAATTGTATGAACAGCTATTCGCTAGGTTTGTCATGTGCAGCTCCTTGATCACTTCCTTGGCTGCGAAATCACCTGCAGCCTGTTTCATTCCGCTCCCCGCTAATTAGAGGGGCGTCGAACAAGTTTGCTAACGAGCGGGGGAATCTGCTTGTGGTCTGCGATCGACGGCCCAATCAACCGACCTATCAGATTTTTGGCCCGGGTTTGCTCTTACGCACCGAGGCAAAATTTCGTGAGCACGCGGTCGTTGTTGTCAGAACCGGACGACCAATCCGGCTGAAGGCAGCGCCGTGTGTATCCATGCATCACTACTCAGATTGCTGAGACCAAAATCTGGAGCCTTATAAACAAATCCTCGGTATTCCGCTCGGAATGACACACGCCGCGTGATGCCGTAGTCCGCGCCGCCACCGTAGACAAATGTGCCTTGCGCTTGGGTGTCGGCGCCGGGAACGAACCCGCCAAGATTGTTGGTTGGCCTGAATATCAAGGCGCCGCCTCCCCCAAGCACATAGGGAAGAAGCTTATGGAGCCTGAAAGGAAGGTTCACGACCAGGTCTCCCGTGACTGAGTGAACATTGGCCTGGATTCGTGAAGCGCCGCCGATCGTGAAGTATTGCTCAGTGCTGCGGTTGTAACCGTAGTTGGTTTCTGCCGAGAACCATCGGTTGATCCGATATCTGTATCCCGCCAGGAATCCGCCTGATTGTGTTGTCTTGTTGGAGATCCCCTGGCCGTTGGAGTCCTTGGTGAAAAAGCCAGTGGCCTGTACGCTCACCTCGCTTCGTACTTCTTGAGAGAGTGCGGTAATTGCAGATACGAATACGAATGCCACAATTGCATAAAACGATCGTTTCATACTTCATTTCCCCTAATTGACTGGAATCATGATTTGGTCTTTTGCGAGAATCATTAAGAGTCGCTGCGACCGCAGAGACAAGAGCAAAGCCAATCGCATCCTTCGCCATCCTTTTAGCGTCAACTTGAATGGTGCAATCGTCCGCGATCCCTATGCACATCACAGCATTGTCTATTGCAAAGCGCATGCCAGATGTCCCCGCACCGCAAGTGTTTCCATAGTTGGTTGAAAGAAAAGAAGGATCGGAGCGAGAAGTAAAGGCAGCGCTCTACTCCTATTAACGACACGGTGCGAAATAATTAGCAATTGCGCTAATGTTGGCACTCCCGCGTGGCCTTACAAAATATCCAATGGTGATTTGAGCATCGGACCCAGCCAGAGGATCGGCCGTCCATTTGCATTGGTTGAACAGCTCTTTGCGTAGAGCCAATGTCAAGATCTATACAGGTGCGAGCATGTTGGCACTAACGCTTTGCCGGGTGTTCCTGCAATGCAGAAGATATCCCTCTTTTCCAAATAGATAGTGGTTAAGTGATTGTGGACTCCAAAGTGCTTTATTCGTAGTCATTCCGCAATTGATTGTGGAGAGACATGGCTTTAGGGGTCTCGCAATGAAAATCGCAACAAAAGGAATGAAAGGACATTCATGATGGCCACTGCCCCCAGATCCACGTCCGCGTCAGCTCCTGTCCAAAGTCCTCCCCCACAGGCCGCCGTTAACGCGGCGGCCCCCGCCCCCGCGGGGAAGCCGGCGCCAGCGTCTGTCAAACCGTCACTACGTTGGCAAAGATATTCGACGCCTGTCGTGGTGGTCTTGCTGGCAGTCGCAGTTGGAGCCACGATCACGCGCAATTGGAATGCCTGGGAGGGGGGACGAATCGAGCAGGTAACGGACGACGCTTATGTGCGCGGCGATCTAACGCCGCTCAGCACCAAGGTAGCCGGGATCGTCAGAGACGTGAAAGTTTCTGATTTCCAGCAGGTACAAAAGGGAGATCTGCTGGTCGAGTTACAAGATGACGACTTCAAGGCCCAGGTCGCCCAGGCCAATGCTGGCGTGGAAGCAGGCAAGGCGGCGCTGGAGAACAATCGGCGCCAGCGCGAACTTCAAGACACGCGTATTCAGAAGGCACTCGCTGGCATCGATCAGGCTAAGGCGCAGATCGCCGCGGCGCAGGCCGGTAAAGAGGCAACATGGGCAGACGTGGTGCGTACGCGCGCCGAACGAAACCGGCAAGAGGGCCTCATCCAGACTCAGTCCACCACTGCGCAGAAAGTGGAGCAAGCCGTGGCTGACGAGCAGCGCTACGTTGCTCAGGCTGCCAGTCGCGATGCCGATCTTGAACAGGCAAAAACATCTCTTCGCACAAACGAAATCAACGTCGAAACCGAGCGCCGCAGCAAAGCCGTGCTGGAATCGCAAGACCTGCAGCTACTGGCCGATTTGCATAACAAGGAGGCCGCGCTGGCCGCGGCTCAAATCAACCTTGGTTACACGCGAATTTATTCTCCGGGAGATGGCAGCGTCGGTGAAAGACAAGTGCGGCCGGGACAACTTGTCTCTCCCGGAACACAGGTGTTCACCTACGTTGACAACCTTAAGTGGATCCAGGGGAACTATCGCGAGACCCAGCTCACGAACATGAAGGTGGGCGACCCGGCGGAAATACGGATTGATGCCTATCCCGAACAAGTCATTCACGGCAAGGTCATTGAGATCGCGCCCGCAAGCGGATCGCAATTCGCGCTCCTGCCACCCGACAACGCTACAGGCAACTACACCAAAGTGGTGCAGAGGGTGCCGGTAAAAATCGCTCTGGATGATTCGGATCTTGCGCGCAAATTGCGTCCCGGACTTTCGGTGGTCGCAACCATCCGCACCAGGCGCTAACCGGAGTACGCCCATGGCAGCTTCAACCACCGCAGTGATTCTTTCCGGACCGGGACAACAAGTTCGCGCACTTGCAGCAGCAGCGCCCTCCGAACTGTCGCAATCTCCATTGCTTGGAATTCTGGGTGTGATTACTGGTGCTGGCATTGTCACACTCACCGGGCGGATGATCACGCTTGGTCTGCCCGACCTGAAGGGCCATCTTGGGATCAGTTTCGATGATGGCGCCTGGATCTCCAGCGCCTACAACATCGCCCTGATGTTTATGGGGCCATTGACCGTCTATCTTGGCGGCTTGTTTGGTCCTCGGCGCATTCTTTTGGTGAGCGCGACGGGCTTCGCCCTGGTTTGCGGCTTACTCCCTTTTATCCATAACTACAGTTTGCTCATCGTGGCGCTGGTGATTGCCGGACTGACATCAGGAACCTTTTATCCGTTGACTCTTACCTTTGCCCTGCGCAATATTCCTCTGCGTTTTCTGCCGTTCACCTTGGCGTTCTACGCGACCTTCGTAGACATGGGAGTGAACATCGCACCTACCCTGTACGGATGGTATCGCGACCATCTGTCATGGCATTGGATGTTCTGGAATTCCGCGCTCATTACGCCGCTGATGATGGCTTGCATCTACTGGGGGATTCCGCCTTCGCCTGCGCCAAAGAAGTCCGGCGCGGCACCCAGCTTTGCCGGATTGCTTTACGCCAGCGCCGCTTTCGGAATATTCTTTGCCGTCCTTGATCAAGGTGAACGTCTCGATTGGTGGCGCTCGGGAACCATCACCGCCCTGGCGATTGGCGGCGGACTGTTGCTCCTGGCCACTATGGTCCAGCGGCTTCGCGGTCCCAATCCTTTGGTGGACCTCCAATTTCTTCTGCGCCGCAATACGCTGCTGTTGGGAAGCGCGCTCATACTCTTTCGTTTCTGCCTGTTGGCCACCATCATCCTTGTTCCGCAGTCGCTCTCGATTCACGGTTTTGAAGCAGATCAGATTGGCCCGGCGATCATTTGGATCGCCGTGCCCCAACTGGCCATAGCGTGCGTGGCCGCCCTCCTTCTCCTGCACAAACTTGATCCTCGACTGCTGATGGGCATTGGATTTGCCTGCATGGCGTTTGCCTCATGCCTGAATGCCACCTACACCAGCTCGTGGGCGGCCGAAAACTACTACCGTTCTGAACTGCTCATAGCTGCTGGCCAGTCGTTTGCTTTCGTTGGGTTGGTAGGCACGACCGTTCTCAACGCAGTTATCTCCGGCGCAATGGCCAAACCGCAGGCCGTGCTCACCTATTCCGCATACTTTCATCTGTTGCGATTGCTAGGCGGTGAGTTAGGCGTCTCTTTCATGACCCACTTCATCGCAGTTCGGGAAAAACTGCACTCAAATCTGCTGGGGCTACATGTTCAGAGTGGGAGCTGGATCACCGATGGCAGCCTCCATTCACTCACGGCTGGACTGTTCGCAAAGTCATCTGGCATTGCCACGGCGAGTGGCCGTGCTTTAGGCATGATGAGCAGCCGGATTCGTCTCCAGGCGTACACGCTCACTTTCATTGACGGTTTCTACCTCATCGCTGGAGTCTGTGTTCTGGCGTTGCTGGTGATTGCTCTTATTCGCAGATTTCCGCTCAGCTACGGCGACCTGGGCGCCTTTCAGGAAATGCAGGTTCCCCAACAGGATGGAGAAAAATGAAACCATACTTCTGGTTTGTCCTCGCGGTCCCGGTATTGGCTGCCACGGTGGCGGTAGCACAGGACGGCGATTCAGCGCCTGCGGCGCGGAACATCACGCTGCCGGAAGCTGTGCAGCTTGCTTTGCGCCACAATCACGTGGTGCGCATCGCCGGATTTCAGGTAGAGGAGAAGCAGCACGCCAAGGAGGTGGCCAGAAGCTCCTATTTTCCGACGCTGCGCAATGATAGCAGCGTTCGCCATCTGACTGATACGGAGTTCATCGCAATTCAGGCCGGCAGCCTAGGCAGCCCGGCTAACACTCCAATCCCAGGTCGGACCGTGGTTCTCAACCAGGGCGCGAAGACTTCCGTTACCAGCGGAACCCAGTTGACTCAGCCGCTTACGCAATACTTCAAATTCAAGCCGCAGAACGATATCGCGCGCGCTGAACTCAGTGCCACTCGCGACCAAGCCCGGCAGACTGAGAATGATGTTGCGCTCAAAGTTCACCAGATCTACTATCAGCTCTTGATCGCGCAGCTGCACTGGAGCGCAACTCGTGCCCGAATCAAGGCAGCCGACGACCTGCAAGCCGAGCGAGTGCAGCAGGTGAAGTATGGAAGCGCGCTTCAGGAGGATTTGATTGAAAGCCGTGCGCTGTACTTACAGGCCAAGCAAGAGCTGTTGAGCACAGAACTTCGGATTTCTGATCTGACCATAGCGCTCAACGATGCGATTGGCTTGCCGTTGAAAACGCAATTGTCGCTCGACCCCAATATTCCACCGGCGCAGTCCACCTGCCGGCTGGACGAATGTATTCAGGTTGCGATGGATTCTCATCCCGAGGTTCTGGAAGCGATGCACGAGGTGGATAAAGCCTCTGCCGGCGTTCGCCTGTCCAAAGCCGAGTACGTGCCGGACATCACCGCCTTTGCCCGCTACAGCTACCAGAATAGTGTTCCCTTCTTAGTGCACAATTTCGGCAGCTTCGGTGTCCACGTCGGCTACGATCTCTTTGACGGCGGCAAGAAGCGCTCAACCCTGCGTGAACGCGAGGCGCAACTCGCCCAGGCAAAAGAAAACCTGGCCCGTGTGAAGGACGAAGTGGAGTTGAGGGTGCAAACGGCCTACAACAAACTGGAACGCACCAGGCAGATGGTGAAGGTTTCCGAGGAGCTGTTGGTATTGCGTGAGGAGTCCAGGCGGGTGTCGGTACAACAGCTTGAGCGGGGCGTCGCTCTCAAGTCGCAAGCTGATTCCGCTGCAGCTCAAGAACTGGACGCCCGGACATCGCTGTTGCAGTCGGAGCTAGATTACATTCAGGCTCAGGACGAGATAGCCCATGCGATTGGAAGCACCCCGAAATAAACGACAACAAGATGGTATTTGAGAGATTACGGCAACTAATCGTTGCCAAAGAGAACCCGTCAACGCTAGAGCACTCGCTACGGACCGCCGTCGCGGCTGTGGTCTCGCTGCTGGTCGCCCGCTTGTTCCGGCTGCCTGAAACGTATTGGGCTGCGATCTCAACGCTGATCGTGATGCAATCAAATCTGGGGGCGGCCTTACCGATCTCCGCACAGCGTTTCATTGGGACGGCCGTGGGAGCAGTCTTTGGAGGGTTCGTCGGAACGTATTTCCCTGCCAACGTGGCGGCCTTTGGCGTTGCCGTGCTTGCCATCGGAGTTGTTTGTGCCGCACTAAAGGTGGAACGCGCCGCTTATCGCTACGCCGGCATTACGCTGGCGATCGTAATGCTCGTGCCCCGGGCCGGGAATGAATGGATGATCGCGATGCACCGTTTCTTCGAGGTCTCGATAGGCATTGTCGTGGGCCTGGGACTGAGCGCAGCTTGGCCCGAGCGGACTAGTGGGGCAGCAGAGAAAATCGGCGATTCGACATCCGATCTGGGCGCGGCGGAGGGGACTTGAGGTTGCAATTCCTTTGAGCGTTATGAGGTGAAAAGAAAGTGTGGGTTGCTCATGTTTTCTTCCGTTCAGTTGCCTTTCCGTTGATGGATTTGCCCTCGTTCCGGGGCCATTCCCTCTCAATGGTTCGCACAATCTCTGCTATCGCGGTTCCGGATGCAACTAACGCACCCCGCGCTCACGAAGAAGCGCTAGAAGATAAACGCCAGCCTGATCAACGCGGTTCACTGCCTTCAGATCCAAGACCAGCGGACGTCCAACCGTAGCTGACTTTGCCGATCGCCAGGCAGCTTCGGTCTCTTTTACCCATACTCCAACGAGGCTGCCTTCGAGCTTCAGGGTGACCTGTTCCAGCCCGTCGAGCAGCGTGATTCTAAGCATTGTTCCTTTCCGAGCGGGGTTGCCGCGGACACGCGTGAGGATTTCGCAAAGGCGTTACTCCTCCATCTTCCAGGGCTTGACGATCCCAAGTTTCTTCATCCTGAAAAGCACGGTCGAGCGGTTCATCCCCAAACTTGCTGCTGCGCCGTTGGGCCCGCCAACCACCCATTTGGTCTCCTTCAATGCTTTCAGTATGTGCGCTCGTTCGGCTTCTTCTAAGGTTTGCGGTCTGGCTTTGGGGGAGCCGATAGGCGCCCGATTCGGCAAATCCTTGAGAGGGACCCGCAAGACCGGGCCGGATGAAAGGATCACCGCCCGTTCGATCAGGTTTTGCAATTCGCGGATATTACCGGGCCACGGATAACGCACGAGGACACTCATGGTCTCGGAAGGGATCGTCTCGATTGACCGGCTCATGCGTCGCGCGAAGTGCTGGACGAAGTGCCGCACCAGCAGCGGAATATCTTCCGGGCGCTCGCGCAGTGCGGGAACGCGAACGG
>Ga0137407_10000618_pt1 | contig 23689 bp, 16 predicted proteins | sample CZOMad2_2_16fung_FD_108410 | JGI IMG/M metagenome (GOLD analysis project Ga0137407, IMG submission 108410) | Vadose zone soil fungal communities from Angelo Coast Range Reserve, California, USA - CZOMad2_2_16fungal (Illumina Assembly) | ecosystem: Environmental > Terrestrial > Soil > Vadose... | reverse complement strand
GTTTCCACAACCAAATGAAAATGATTATCCATCAGACAATAGGCGTGAATCTGCCACCCGGTCCGCCGGCAGGTCTGGTCCAATAGATCCAGAAACAGTTTCCGATCAGCCTCAGTTCGGAAGATTGCTTCGCGCCGGTCCCCGCGGCTAAGCACATGATAGATTGCCCCAGGAAATTCGATGCGCAACGGTCGGGCCATAGAGCCAAAGAATGCCCCCGATCGGAATTTGTGTCAATACTTGGCTCTGACCCCTTTTTCCCCTTTCCACCGTCCCAAAGCGATTCAGCGAGATGGAAGGCAGTGTGGCCTGACCGACATCGTTCCATCCGTCGTCCAGCCAATCGATGTTCCCCGTGGCCGCATCTATCTTGCCTAGCTTGACGTAGGCATGCAGATCGCCGAACAAAGTCTTGTACGTATACGCGAGCACGAAATGCGTCTCGTTCATCGACGTATCGAAGACGTTATCAGGCGTTGAGCAGTAGGTCTTTTGGGTTGTCCCGAACCAGGTCACCGCGCCGTTTGCATAAGTACCGCTCTGACAATAGAGATATCTCAACGGATCGTATCCCCCCTGAATGTCGCGACGACAGTGCGTTGATCGTTGATTGAAATCCTCGGGTTGTACCCAAACGTGCCGGCGGACAATGTGCCCCCATTTGTCTGGAAGACGGCTTTGTCCCCATCGATCGTCCCCGCGCCATAGAACAACCAGTGTTGGCCTACATTGTTGTGTATCTCCACGAACTCCAGATTGTTGTTAACATCCATGGAGTTGTCCGTAAGGTTTCCTCCGCCCGTTGCATATTGTTCAAAATTGAAATCCATTAGTTCTTCCTTCCTGTAGTTGTTCTTATAGTGTCGGGGCGTTTTTCTACTGCTTTGGCGGTTCGATCGTCAGTGGACCTTCGAACGAGAATGCCTGATGCAAACGGAAAGGGTCACTCTGACCCCTTTGGACCTGCTCCCTGACCCCTTTTCCTTTTCCCCTTCCTGCTCGCCTTGTACGGATGACGCGAACAGCGCCGCAAAGGATTAGTGCCCGTTTCGAAGGTCTTCGCTCCGTCAAGTTTGCCTTTTCTAATTACGAAACAATAGGCCGACGGCGATGTTAAGGGCTACCACTTGATGTGACTACCGGTAGCTTCTGCCGAGCCCATGAATTGTGCCGGGAGAATTGCGTGATTAATCAGATGCGGTTTGGCTTTCCACTGCATGAAAGCGACCGCGGCGCTGTCGTCCAGGATCTTTACGCCACTGCTCTTTAGAACTTTTACCTCTGTAACTTTTCCTGTCGCGGGGTCAATCGTGAGATGAAACCAGCCGCTGCCTTTCTTGTGCTGGGCGACAGCGACTTCCGGATAATTCGGAAGAGGCGTCTTGAGAAAATATGAGCGTAGGTTTTCTGCTGGCTCCTGTTTGAACTGAGGTTCAGCAGCTTTTACTGCGCCAGCAAACACGACGAGGACCAGTGTAGTTAGAACAAATATCTGTCGTCTATTATTTTTCATAAGTCGGCTTCATGGTTTTTGTAGTTTACCTTTCAGTCATTCTTTCATGTCAAAGTTTTCCGCCGCTTAGCCGGCGTTGGCGGAGGTTCGCGTCGCGACTTGATATGTATTCGACGTCCAAGTCGGTAATCCACCACACCCCGTGAATAAGGCCTGACGCTACCTTGATCCTATTGAGGCTGCCACGATTTAGCTTAATCAATTTGCCAGTGGTATACTTGACGGTAAGTGAAAGGAGGTCTCCGTAGTCTCCGGAGAGACTCATTCTTTGCGCTCGGCCCAAAACCATCGCAGACGGGTAGGATCGGTTTACGGTTTCGCACTCAATGCGGATCGCACGGTTCGAAGCATTGACGAAAGTAGTTTTTGAACCTGGGACGAAAGCCGAGAGCCCCGTGATCACAAGTAGGCCAGCGCCTATCTGGATAATTGCGTGATGTTTTATAAAATGCACCGGTGATTTAGAAACCTCCTGGGCGAGGTCCGTATTGTGCCGCGTAGTTTTGCGCTCCTGCCTCGAATGGGTTATTCAGCGTGAACGGTTGCCCGCTCAAAAAGTATGCAGGTAAAAAGAAGGGTCCAAGCGCTTGATACTGGTAAGTGTGCCCTTGTTCATGGTAGCCTACATTAACATTTGGATCGCCGTACGTGTTAAAACCTCCCGGCGTGGTGTCACCGAAATAAATCTGACTATTGCCAAAGGTGATTGCGCCGCTTCCAAAAGGCACCCCAACCAGCTGGATAGCGTTATTCCCTGGCTGGAAACCTCCACCATTAGCAATGGCAAAAGGGGCAAGCACTAAGTCCGATATAAGACCAATGACAGTGTTTGGTAGTGTCCAAATTTTGCCGATAAGGTCGGCGACACCGCCGAATAGCTGCCCGGTTGGACCGCCGATCGATCCCAAATTCGCCGAACCGGGTCTTGACCCGTCGCCGTAAAGGCCAGTGTGGGCGTCGGTGGCCTTACGTATAGCCTGCGGCACAGCAATACCGCCGAAGATGCTTATTTGGTTTATCCCGAATGCAGTCGACAATGAGCCACCGTACATTGAGTAGTAGAACTCCGCGCGCATGACATCGATAGGAGACACGCCACTAACGTCGATACCTGGCACCGTCATCCCCCAAAAGACGCTGGCGGTGCCGTCGCCACCGTGGTAGCCGTAATCGAGGAAGTCTCCTCTCCCAACTCCCGACTGGTCCGCTTTTAAGTTTTGCATTGCGGTGCCGGTCGAATCAGATCGCACGACTGGGTTATTGCCACAATACCGATAAAGATTCGTAGCGTCTCCGTCGAACCCAATCGGATCTGTCTGGAGGAATCGGCCGATGTCGGGGGAGTAAAAGCGGTTGCGCAGATCATACAGGCCTAGCTCGCTGCGCCATTGTTGCCCGGTAAACAGATAACACACGCCGTACGCACTGGCGCTGATTTGCTGATCGCTCTGGTTGTAGAAAATCGGTTTTCCTTGCAGGTCGTAACGGTACCATTCGAGCAACCCACCATTGACGTCAGTCACGTGTGACGTGCTGCCGCTGGCGTCCTGGAAATAGTAGGCAATTTGTCCGTTGGTCGCCCCCCAAATCAGCCCGGTCGCGCCGTACGTATAAGCCGCAGTGGCGGCGCTGCTGCCCGCCTGATATTCCTCGATCAAATCCCAGCCGTCCCAAACATTGAACGTGAGGGTGCCGCCTGCGCCAATCTTGCGGGTAACCTGCCGGTTCAGCCCATCGTAGGTGAAATACATCGTCGTGCCGCTCTTGGTAGCGCTGGTCAACCGGTTCTGTGCGTCATACACATAGGTGGAACCATCCAGGTTGGCGGTCAAATTGCCCTTATTATCATATGCGGCGGTCGTCTGAACGCCGCTGATCGTGCGGGTCGTATACTGATTCAGGTTGTTGGCGGCTCCATATGTCTCCCACGATACGTAAGGAGGATGGAAGCTGGTTCGGTTCCCGTTCGAATCATAGGTGATGTTTGGCGCTGGCGTTGGCGTCGTTGACGGCGATTGCACATTAAGTAGTACCCCGGTGGCTTGATCGGCAAGATCATAGTTGAACACGTCGCCAACAGCGCCCAGCGTCCCCCCGGTCCGCCAGACGAATTTCCGGTTATCGGTATTGTCCTGATAGCCATAGTTAAATCCGCGGCCGCCGGGGTTGAAGGTGTGATTAAGCCACGTGACCCGGTCACGCGGATCATAAGTGTACGTGCTCTGGGTGCCATTGCCAAGGATTCGTGACGTAAGATCCCCAGTGAAGCTGTTCTCGTCGTAGTTGTATGTAGCCAAATTCGCAGCCCAAAACGTTACACCGGCGAGCTGGTTACGGCCCGTGTATGTGTAATTGAACTCATAATTCTCGGGAGTCGGGTAAGTAGTTTTGTCCCGGTTGCCATCACCATCGTATTCGTAAGACACCGTTTTCGTGCTACCGCCGGTATTGGTCTCTGTCTCCGAGAGAAGCAGATTGTCATTGTAATAGGCCCTGGTAATATTGGCATTGAGATTGTTAACTAAGGTGAGCCGCGACGCCGCATCATAACCGAAGGTGACATCCGGGGTGCTATCGCTCCAGGTAAATCCACTCACGCGGCTAAGTTGATCGTAGCTAAAGGTCTGTATGATCCCACCGCGATTAGTAAACTGGTCAAGGCGGCCGGTATCTGTGTCGTAGCTCCATCGGTCCAGGCGATGGACGCCGTTCACATCCAGGGGATAGCTCACTGACGTTTTGCGCCCGATTAAATCGTAATAGTAGGTGTAATTATCAGTGCCGCTGGAGAGATGGGGATCCTGCAGGGTGTTAAGCAGACCAGAGGGATAATAGGTGTACTTGGTAGTCGCCAAGCCAGTAGGAGTTTGGGTAACGTTTTGCTGTAATACGCGATTCATCTCGTCGAAGCTGACGTAAGTGATGACCTGCCCGTCGGGGCGGGTGATGGTCTTTCTGTGGCCAGCTGTGTCGTATGTGAAACTGGTGATCTGATTAAGCGGTTCGGTGATAGAGCTGGGGCGGTTGCGCTCGTCGTACGCTGTCGTAGTGGCGTTATTGCGCGGGTTTTTCACCTGTGTCAGGTTGCCCGCGTTATCGTAGATGTAAGTCGTGGTAGCATCGTCACCCGACTGATAGCCCGCGGTCACCGTAGAGGTGCGCCGGTTATCGTCATAGACGGTCTTGGTTTTCTTGCCACTGGGAAGAACGACAAAAGTGACGTTGGAATCGGTGTACCTGTAGTCCTCGCCGGCGCCGGAGGCGTCGTAGTAATAATACGTTACATGCGAACTGTCGCGTATCGGCGGGGTGACGCTGCGCACCCTGCGGTAAGCGTCATATGTATACGTGGTATGGTACCCAAGCTCATTGGTTCGCATCTGCAGGGTGCCGTCAGCATTATATAAATTCACGATCGTATACCGGATGCCGTTGCACCACGGCAGCGTGGTCGTCGTAACCTGGCCGCGGTCGTTGTAGTCAAAGTTGGTTGTGTGGGCGGTAAGAGGCACTACGGTGACTCCGCTTACCCGATCCAGCGCATCATAGGAATACTGAAGGCTCGGATCACCGGGATTGCTGTGGTACGCGTCAGAGTAGTATTGCAGCCGATGCCTTGTATCGTAAGCGAATGTTTCAGTCCCGCCGGTGGTCATCCGGTGAGTGCTGAGTTGATAAAAGTGACCTGCGTCATAGCTGAACGTCTCGTAGCCACCATCCGGGTAGTCGATTCGTGTCACCCTGTTGTTTGAATCGCGCGTGAAGGTAGTAGTCTCACCGTTTTCGCTCTGAATAGTGTGAAGGTAATAGCCATTCGTGTAGGTGTAGTTGACTGTCGGCCGAGTGGATTGCCCGGGCGTGTCTCCATAGGTGAACGGGTATTGAATCTGAGTCATCAGGCTCGTCAGGGCGTCAGAAGTGTAGTTGGTGGTATGACTGTTTCGATCAGTAACGGAATTGATCCACTTGTTGGCATCGTAACCCTGCGATGCACTGTGGCTCATGAAATCGGTACAACTTGTCAGGTAACCCGCCGTGGTATAGTTAAAGGTGCGTGTTTTGCCGTCTGCGCGTGTTTCCGTGCGTACGGTAGCGCTAGGCACTGTGAGTGTCGTCACCGCAGCTCCGCTATTTTCGTTGCCGGCAGTTCCATCCCAATATCTTTCGATGCTGATCTGCCCGTAATCCGGCACGTTGCCGGTGTAATTATTAGCAGTTCGGTAGGTATACGCGATCCTGCGCATAGGACCTGAGTACATCGGATCATCGGCTGTCCAGAGCAGCGGGATGCCGTTGGAGTTATTTGGATTATTAGGCGCACGATACTTGTACTTTGCCGTCCATTGGCCGTAATAGGTTACGTGATCCAGAGCGGTGTAGACCGTGGTCCCGGGCGAGTATGCTGAGTTGATATAGTAATACTGCACGCTGCGCTGGCTGACACCGTTGATGACTTCCGTCACCGAACTAATGGTCCCTCCGGTATAAGAAAATTGCAGATAACGCCCGGCCGGCTCGGTGACCTTTTGAAGTGTGCCATCACCGTTGTATGTGAAAGTGGTTTTCAAGCCATAGGGGTCAATAATCGCCTTCGCTGTGAACTCCCACCACCACCACTCATTACCATCTGGGCCAGCGTCGAATTCGTCGCACTCGAATTCCACCTGGCCACCATCGGGCAGAATCAAGTAGCCAGACCCACCGGGGACGGAAGGTTTTTGGAAACGTTCTCGCACGCCCAATGGACCGCGATAGTAAGGATCGCCCACTGCGGGGACGAAGATGACTTTCCGCCCATCGGGGTAGTTGACGGTGTAACTGGATGGAGTGAACGGATGATTCTGTGGCGCCGAAGGTTCGATTGCCCAGCTGTAGTTATGCGTCCATTGGCCGGCTACGCCAAACCGGCTAGCGCTACCAACTCCGGTGCGCGAGTTGTATGTCCTGACAAGGGCCAATGGGTATTGGCCGACTGCGCCAGAAACGGCGATGTCGGTAATCGAGCGCGTAGCGTTGCCAGTGTAAGGATCGTACGAACAGCCAGTCGTGATGTTCCCGTTGAAGATTCCCGAGACGCCGGTCGGATTGTTGCCGCCCACCTGAGCGTGGAGGCTTTGAACGCACAACGCCCATAACAAGACGCCAAGAATTACAATGCGGTGGCGCTGCGCATTTCGCGTTGAGAACCGAGTCTTCCGCTCGCGAGTGCTTTCGAACTTGGGAAATTTAGACATAGTAAAAAACTTCATTGCGGTTGTTCCTCCTATCCTTCCGGTGGGTTAGGCACCCAGAACTGCACTTGTGCAATCGTCTGATTGTTGCTGATCACCAGCACTCGATAGAGTCCCGGTACGTCGCTCACTTGAAACGGGAACGAGAGCGTTCCGTCATCGCCGATGATAACTGAGCTGCCATCGATTCCCAGCAGGCCGCCATCCATGACTTGGATAACTGTCGCGATGCCGGCCGCCGTGACCGGAAACTGCAGTTGCACATTCATTGCGTCCAGCGGATTGACCGTCACAGGATCAAATACTCCACTGGCGCTGGCGACTGTAACTACCTGCTGGTCCTGGAAGGTGATTTGAGCGGAAGACGCCAGAAGGGGTGCCGGGTCCTGCGCCGTGGCCAGACAACAGGTGGCCAGCCAAAGAAAAATGCTAGCCAACGCCTTAAATCGTGTCTGTTTTTTCTGATTTTGTTTCATTTTGTTCTTTCTGTCTGAAGAGTTGAGTGTGAAGCGGAGCGACATGCGCCCAAGCCTCCGCGGCGCAATGCCACGGCTGAAAGAGACTGTTTCAGTCCGAAGATGAAGTGTCGGGGGGAGTTCAGGCCGCCGATTGAACAGAAACGACTTTTCGCGCGCAACTGAAACAGTTGCGGAACAGTTTGCGGTTCACAGCGGTGCGCAAACTCTAAAAAATTGGCTCTGCCGCGATTATCGCGGTCACTTTACTGAGGTGACGGTCTGTCAGGGGCCTGACCAGTGAATTACCCCCAGACCACTAGACGCCAACGGATTTTTCCCTGATGGGGTTCGTGTTGGTGGTGGTTTTGCGGAGGAAGTGGATGATGATTCACTGATGTGACTTCTTTTCCACAGCCTTCACATCGATACACGCCGGAATATGGCGTTGGTGTTCCGGGCTCGTGAATTTCATCAAACTTTTCGCTGGCGCTGTGCGTCAGCCAGTCGCCGTATTTGTAGTATATTGCGGTAGCCATAAGTTGGCCATCAGGGCAAAGGCCCCCTTATTTCAGACGGCAATTCGCGAGTGTCCGAGTGGATGTGCCTGAGCATTGCACCGTCTTTGAACCGAATTTGGTGTTGCGACACGATTGTTAATCGCTCCCGGAATCCATTTCGCTCGAAAGATCACTGGCTCTGTCTTCCGTGGGCGAGCTGATTGGATGATATCGCTCACAATTTGTTTTGCGATGGGTTGAGAGTCGACCTCCACGACTTCAGTTGAGACTGGAATTGCGTCCAAGCCGGGGATGTCGATGGCTCCGTCAAGCAAGAGAACGCGCGATCGGTCCGAGAGCTTGGCAAAGCGCGCAGGATCTCGCGCCGCAAATGGAACGGTCACATCCGAGGACGGGAAAATAATGCTTGGAACGTGGGCGTGCGCACCAAGGGCCTCGTCGACGTCCAGCGACTCGGCGTTCGCAAACGAATACGGCATCGCCGCATCGCGCAGGCATTTTTCCAGAAGTGTGACGGTACCAGACAATCTGTGACGCGAGTTCTGCATTACCGTCACAGAGCGAACGCCATCCTTTCGCCAACTTGATAACGCATCTCTGATAGCAGGTTGCCGATCCACTGAGTATCCGCATCCACGCCACTCCTCAGCCGAATCGGCAACCGTAATTACGCGAATCCCGCGATCGACCAGGCGGGCTATGGTTTGTTTCAATTTCGCAGTCGGCAGAAACCAGATGACGATGTCGAGCTTGTGTTTCAAAAGCCGCTCGGCGAACATCGGCTGCCCAGCATCGTTCTCTTCATAGAACAAGAGCGGTGTAGCGAAGCCAAATTTCCACAGCGTGTCGCGAATCTCGGAGAAAAAGTTGCGATAGTGCCGAAGCGTGCAAAACGATACAAGCGAAGCAGGCAGGGCGACGACGCCACGGATCCGCAGCCCGTTATCAATGCACGTTGGGACAATAAAGGTCTTCGAGCCCCAGACGGTAGTCAGTAGGCCTTCGGCTTTCAATTGAGTATAAATGCGCGATACCGTGGTCGCAGGCACATTAAAATGGTTCGCCACTTCCCGAATGGAATAGAATTCCTTTGGCTTTTTGTTGCGGGTTACTCGTGCCTTGTGTCTCAATACTCGCAATAGCAGTGCCGATTTTTCGCAGGTATGATGCCGGTGATGCGGTAGGCCTGGCACCGAAATTGACCCGGCGAGAGGCGGCACGTTTGCGCCGACCCCGGAGCTCAGTTCGCCCCTGTACGCGTTGCAGCCATTCGAAAGCCTCCCCACGTACGGGTACTACGCCGTTTTCCCGCCTAAGTTTGAGCTAACCGACGTCTTACGACAAAATCATTACGGGAACGGCAATTTTGTGCTTGAGACGAAAATTCAAATTTGCCACGCTTGGCACGTGAAATCAGTCGTCCCTGCGCTTGCTCCGAGTGGAGGACCACAGTTTGCGACAACGCGCTGGAGCCTGATTCTGACACAGGGAATTTCAGATGCGCGATCTTCTGCAGGGGATGAACTGGGCCTGCTATGTCAGATCTATTGGCGGCCAATCTTTGCGTTCATTTGTAGCAATGGCTATCAGGCACAGGATGCTCAGGATCTTACCCAGGACTTTTTCGTGATGGTCTTGGAAGGGAAGTTGTTTGCGTCGGCCCAGCCTGAACGGGGTCGCTTCCGCTGTTTTCTGCTCAAATCGCTGAAGAACTTTCTGATGGACGCGGAGAAAAAGCGCCGCAGACACAAACGAGGGGGCGAATTCGATTTTGTTTCTTGGGAACACTGGACAGCAGAAGCTCCGTCGCAGTTGCTCATTTCCGCACGTGCGCTCGAATCGTCTCCGCCTGAAACAGTTTTTGACATGCGCTGGGCGGCGAGCGTTGCCGAACAAGCGCTACGCCGGTTGCGCTTGGAATGTGAGAGTCTAGGTCATCGCAGGATATACGAAACCTTACGCCATCATCTTACCGCGGACCGGACCGAGATTTCGTACGCGCGTCTCTCACAACTGCTGGGCGTATCGTCGGCTGTAGTCAAAAGGCTGCTGCATGAATTTCGATTGTCTTACAGAAGACTTCTTCGGGAGGAAGTCGCAGCAACCCTCGCGAATGAAACTGATGTTGATGAAGAAATCAGATACCTGTGCACGGTGCTTTCGAGGTGTGCCCCATGAACATCGTGGAATTTACCGGCGTCACAGACTCTCCGGCCAGCATTTTAAGTGAGCCGGGGAAGTGCCCAAACTGCCATGCAACGCCCCGCGTAGCCGATGGGCTTTGCTTGAAGTGCCTTCTGGAAGGGGCACTTCTGGACGATCAATCTCCTCCTTCATCAGAAATCACGCTTACGGACATCCTCGCTGAGGTAGAGCTGGGAGAAGCGAAGTGGCGCATCGGCAATTATCGGATCATTGACGAGGTCGGGCGTGGCGGAATGGGCGTAATCTACCGAGCTCGCGAAGCGCACTCTCATCGTATCGTTGCTCTAAAACGAGTCTTAAGCTATCACGCCGATTCGGACCAAACTCTGGCGCGTTTTCGTCGTGAAGCAGAAACGTCGACAAGGTTGGATCATCCAAACATCGTTCCCATCTACTACGTTGGTGAGGATGAAGAAGGATTGCCGTTCTTCGCGATGAAATTCGCGTCCGGAGGAAACCTGGCGCAAGCACGCGATGCTTTCCGGCCACACCCGCGAAAGGCTGTTTCGTTAATGACCAAGGTCGCGTTCGCCGTACAGTACGCTCATGAGCAGGGCGTCCTGCATCGCGATCTCAAGCCCAGCAACATCCTTCTGGATAACCGATGGGATCCAATGGTTAGTGATTTCGGTTTGGCGAAATGGATTGAAGACTCAAATGATCTCACCCGAACCTTGACCGTTTTTGGCACGCCAGGCTACATCGCACCGGAGCAGGCAGCTCGCCCAGGCTTAAAGCTGACGGCCGCGGCTGATGTTTACAACTTGGGCGCAATCCTATTTGAACTGTTGACAGGAAGATCTCCGTTCGTTGGCGAACACGCTCTCTCAGTCCTTCATCAGGTACTTGAAAAACCGGCGCCGAGGCTGCGCTCCTTCGCGCCGCATTTGGATAGGGACCTTGAAACCATCTGTGGCCGCTGTTTGGAACGCGAACCATCGGCGCGGTATCACTCTGCTGAGGCTGTTGCGCGGGACTTGCAAAATTGGTTGGAAGGTCGCCCTATCGAAGCACGTCCGGTGAGCATTCCCGAGCGCGTGTGGAGCTGGTCCCGACGGAATCGCGTATTGGCCGCGATGTCCGGTGCGCTCCTACTAGTCACCACAGCATCCGTGCCTTGGGCGATTCATAGCTGGAAGCTTGAAGCGATGGCGCATGAAACAAGCGTGGAGGCGCGTTCGATTGCGGTCCTGCCGTTTTTTGATTTGGATAAGGTTGCCACCGACGACTCGTTGGCGTTATCAGTCGCCAATTCCTTAAAACACGAGCTCGAGCGCACCGCTCCGGCTACGATCAAACTGTCGCGGACCGCGGAGGCCGCCGGGTTGCCTGTTTCTGAGCAGGTCCGAAGGGTCGGCCAAGCGGAACGGACACGGTCCGTAATGACTGGTACGATGCGCATGGTGTCTGGTAGAGAGCGCGTTGCTCTGCAATTAATGGATGCTGTCACGGGCGAGCCAATCTTTGTACGGGTTTACGAAGGTAATGGACAGCAAGTCCTAAACAAACTGGTTACCAAAAACGTGGCTGGCGCGATCGATCATATCCTGAACAGAAAAGACTGGTCCGGCCTGCTTGAGTCAAAGACCGATCAAGGCCTGAGCAACCAAGCCTCACGAGAAGCAATGGTTGCTGGTCGGGAATTAGTGTTCCGTTACAACGAGGATGATTTCCAAAAGGGACTCGATCTATTTAACAAAGCTGTGCGGCTAGCGCCGCAGTCGTCGCTAGCTCATTCTAATCTGGCAATGGCAGCGACGGTCCACACACATTTCATCTCTGACCCTAACCTTCTTCGGCTCGGAGAAGCTGAGGCACATCGAGCCCTTCGTTTATCGCCAAATTCAAGCCACGCCCATATCGCATTGGCTGGCGTACTTTATCAGCAAGGAAAATTTGCCGAAGCATTGGAGGAGGGCCTGCGAACGGTCGAATCGGTAGGCCCGGAAGAAAAGAGCGCGCGTTTCGTCGGTATGACGTTAGCCACTTTGGGACGTCCTGATAAGGCCTTGAAATGGCGTTGCATAGGGCGTGCACTTGGAGCGAGTTGGAGCGGTGAATATGCCCTCGTGGGCGATTGCTGGGTTCAGCTCGGTGATGATAAGAAGGCAGCGGAGTTTTACAATCGTGAATTGGAATTACAACCTAACTCTTCCCTGGCTGGCGTTGGACTCTGTCACCTGTCGCTGCTTCAGGGGGATTTCGACGGAGCACGCGCCCTTTATCGAACGAACAACTGGAATCAGGACCTCGGTGAAGGTGAACAAATTGCTGCGCAAATTGAATTATTTTCCAGAAAATTCGACGTGGCAGAAAAGCTGTACACAAATCTCTTCAGAAAAGATGCTAATGGCGGTGGCTCTTTCTATGGCGCCGTTTCATACGGCTCAGCCCTAGGTCGAGCAAAGCAGGCGCTCGGGGATAAAGTGGGCGCCAAAACCTTGCTTGAGCATTCGTTGGACACTGAAACGGCAGCGGTAGCACGAACGACAAAAAATCCAGAAGCGCTCTACCGCCTCGCGGCTGTCGAATCGTCGCTCGGGATGTCAGACGCTGCGAGGACTCACTTGCGCCAGGCTATCAGTGCAGGCTGGATTGATTATCGCTCGCTGGCGATGGATCCCCGATTTGATGGGATCCGGGAGAAGGGGCAAGTTCAGACAATTGTTCGAGATCTCATGTCTAAAGTGGCGGGTATGAGAGTAGAAATGAAAAATAGCGACCACACAAATATGAAAGAGTAACATAATGGCTAAAAGAAAGTGGGATGAGCTAACAAACGACGACAAGCTCGATCGCTTAACAACGGTCCTTACGCTTGCCGGATCGGACATTAAATTTCGCGATCGCTGTCTCGTGTCACACGAATCCGCCAAGCAGGCGGTTAGCGAAGTCGGAGAAATAGAATTTCCACCCGATTTTAAGGTTCAGTTTCTGACTCCGGAAGAACAACTGAAAAGCCTGATTCTGGGAATTCCCGACTTCATCCCTCCACAGAATGGGCAGCGTGAAGTGCGCCATACAGAGGATTTCCAGAAATGCACGTACATGACGTGGCGGGCGTAGTCGGTCGCGATCGCTGATTAGGTCATAACTGTAAAGCTCGCCGAAGCGCGTTGATTAGTTCTGCAGGGGCCACGTTGTCCTTCGGCAGTATCGATGTTCCGGTCGACCTACGACTAAAATAGGGGATATCAAGTCGCTTCAGTGCCTCGATTTCTTTGCCAATGACCGGTTCAGCAGTCTCCCTTCCTCGGCATAAGTTGGCGATAATCGCATGACGATCGGCTCCGGTTCGCATCGCGGCCGGTTGAATAGACGCTCGGATGATCGCGTCATATTCTGCGGTCGATCGGTATATTCGACGCCAGTGTTGGCCTCGGAGACGTTGCAAATTACGGGCGAAAGAGGCGCGTCGCTCTGTGGTCCCCACTAAGGACCGCCAGGCTGCGCGAAATCCGGTGAGGATTTCGCGTTTGTAATATCTGGCCGTGAGTGGTTTGGTGGTAACATGTGGGGTATGTCTGCCTGGCCGCGTCTGTCCTAGAACACTGCTTCGATATTGATAGCTCGATCGTCGGCGAGAGCATGGTAGAAACCCTGTTGAGGCTAGTTCATCGAGAGGACTTCTTATTTTATTGTTCTCCGAGGGATGCCACAACGTCTCGGCATCTACTAACACGGGATACTCGCCGGAAGCGATCACATTGTCTCGGTGACAATCGACAGCCTTGAGAAGATACGCTGCGGCGATCATTCCGCCGAGACGCTTGTAAAAGCGACGCGCGGCGGCCTGATCCTTACACGGTCCGAATTTGACTTCCTGCATCCAGCAATATCCATCGCGGCACAAAACCTGGGCTGCGGTCATTTTCGGCCGAAACGATGCGCCATTCAGATAAGATACCAGGTTAAACCATTCCTTTTCGCCGCGCCCAGATCGTGGCTTGTAGATGATTGAACCGGATCGAAATCGGACACGCATGACTGTACGGCCCTGATTGTGTGGATCAGACAGTCCGGCGCACAGATCGGCGATTTGTCCGAGAGGCTGTCCACGAAAAAACGTCCGGGAAAGCCTCTGGTTGTCGGCATCAACTCGCGCGAGCAGTTCTGATGTACTCTCGCACCATTGGCAAATTAACCGAGACCAGACCTCGGCTAACACCGGGAATTTCCTGAACAGCGACATCAATCGATCATAGGGTCGCTGCCCCAGAAATTTCTTTTTTACCACCTCTGGAGTTGAAGAGGCGTTTTGAAAATGGATTGCTTCATATGCGCAGCGAAACGCATTGAACTCAAGCGTATAGCAGGGGCGCGTTACCCCCGTAAGGATCTGTCGAAGATTGTGTTTGATGTGACGGGTTGCTTGTGGTCGCAAGAGACAAAGAAGCTGAGGTGCAACCGTGTTTGTTAAAACTCTGAGTCCGTATTCAGAGCCAGCTTCAACCAGCTTCTGCAAAGGAGACATTTGATGTCGGCTAAACTCGAGGTCAGCTAAACCATGCAGCAGTTTTCGAATGTCGCTCGACGAATGCGGAATGTGAGAGCGATTTCCGATTGAAAGGATTTCGTCGGAATCACTCTTCGAAATTCGGTGAAACGCAGCCTGGCTAGTTGCCGCGCGGACGCTTCCAGTCATTTCCTAGTTCGATATAATCATCAAAAAGGACGGCCAGATTCTAAGTTCTTGGGCAACACAGTGTTAGAAGGTAGGAAACGCCTCCACCTGGCATCGCATTCGGGAAGAAGCTGACTGTCTCCGACTAACCGAACAATTCTAATCATCGAATTAACTTGTTCAACCGACCCATTTGGAAAACGCCATAGCGGTAATTGCCAGTCGGGGCCAATGAGTGACATGTATCCATTGGGATCAGCTTCTAGTGCGCTTTCGATTACCACGGCAACTATATGACTGCCGATCGGCCCCAGCCTGAGCCCAGCCGCAATGAGTTCAGCCTCCTTGAGCAAGTAATAAAACAACGGCGTGTTTTCCTCGAGACCGACATTCCGTAAGACGCTGCCCGAGTGATTGCAGGTATCTTGGGTTAGTTGAGCGGCTATAAGGCAGTCTTCCGGTCTTATTACTCCTTGCCTGAGTAGCTCACCGGCAACTTCCTGGCCGGATGGCAATTTCGCTCGAGCGCCTCTTAATAATGTACGCACTGGGAGACTCGGAGGTTCTGCTGAATTTTCCATCTTGCTAGATAAATGGATGATCGAGGCCGGCAACGCGTGCAACGGCGCGACTATCGAGGTGTCAAAAAATGAACTGGACGCAACCGGACCAGAACCGGGTAATCCATCAAAGAAACGTCCCCACTCGATTGTGTAGTCATCTTGAATGGGTGACGGCGCGTGTCCGAGCGCCATCAGGTCAGACAAAACAACGCGTTGTTGCCGACAGTTTAAGCCGTAGGCCTTTCGGACGACGCTGTGTCCGAACCGAAACGCCGCAAGTGAAAACTCTACCGGGATGGCGAAACCGTTTTTCGGCTGCGATAACGGCCAACCTATTCGATTGTGTTGATTCCAAACACTGGAATGCAAAATGCGGGGCAGAAGATCGTGGCGGACAATCCATTGGTAATGCCAGCGAACAAGGCGCTGTGCTCGTTCGAAAACGGTTCCAGTACCGAGATTCTCAATTCCACTCATGCCATCACGGTTGGCAGTAAGCTGTTTGACCGCCTCGTTGTGAAACTTCAGAAAGAGAACATGGAGCTGTCTTAGAACAAGGTTGTCCAAATCACGTGTATCTTCGCCGTCACCAATTAGAATCGTATTGTTCCTAATCGGGAGGTCGCGGCGATAGCCTGTAGGTGTCGTGGTTCCAACCTTGAATAATTCTGCTCCCGGATCGCCGTCATAGATCTGTGGCGATTGCTCTGGGCCGCCTCCATAGACGTGGTCAAGATCAAGGAATGGGGTCCGATAATTCGGAGTCTGCTCAGGATCCAAGTGCGGCCCCCGTATTGGCGTCGGATCGTAGGTCAGGTCATGACCAACAAACTGGCTGAAATAAGTATATCCGACCCGAGGTGTAAGGGTCCCCTCGCGTTCAATGCCGTAACGCATCGCATCGCCAAGGATAAGGAGCTTTTCCTCACCTTCGCTGCCGATAGGCCTAGTCGGTGGCGGAAATAGGCGCGAGTAATACCCTTTGGCCTGCAAAATCGTCATCCGGCACAACGCCTTCTGTCACCTGTCTAGAGCGCGCTGATACCCTATGGCAATAGTTTTCCGACTGTTCACAAACTGTTTCAGTAGTATTTACCGCTGTGCTGGCGTGTGATCACAGCATGTCGAAGTGGCGAATCTCTGATCGTGTCACGCCAATTAATCGCGATAACGCAGCATGAGATCATCGGCCATATGAACATCCTGCCTCGCCCACAAGTCGACGCCGCGATTGTACGATGGAACGAGCGGGAGCGGTGGCGTCAGCGAAACCTACGGTTGATACAAGAAGGTCGCCCCTTGGAAGCCGACGCCCCAATCCGCGTCGAGAAGTTTCTCGCGCGCCGCGGCTTTTCACCGAGTGACACGTTTGAACTAATGCGCAGAGAACATACCGATCGGCCGGAAGACGCGGAAGCCACAGAGGGCCAATTCGAGCCCGACGCTCTTGAAAGGGTTCTTGGAACGAATGACCTCGTAGGCCGGGCTTTTATCGACCTCTGTCTTGAGAAGGGCCGCACCGTTGGACGGATCTGGATGGGAGTGACCGAGGGACGGCCACGTGGTTATGCGACCGGATTTCTTATTTCGCCACGACTACTCATGACTAATCACCATGTTCTTGGCGATCCGATGATAGCCCGGACTTCATTGGTTGAAATGAATTACGAAATCGGCAGCGCCGGGGCTGAACCAACACAGGCATTCTCGCTGGATGTTGACAGCTTCTTCGCAGCTGATGAGCATCTGGACTACGCCGTTGTAGCTGTACACGGTACGTCTTCTAATGGCGCGCCACTAGCGCCATATGGCTGGAATCGTTTAATTGAGGAAGAAGGTAAAACTATCGTTTCGCAATGGGTAAATATTATTCAACATCCGAACGCGGAACCAAAACAATACGGCCTCCGGGAAAATCAGGTTGTTGATGTCTTACCCGAATTTCTACACTATAAAACAGACACCGCCCCCGGCTCTTCTGGTTCACCCGTCTTCAATGATCGATGGGAAGTTGTAGCTCTGCATCATTCCGGAATCTGGAGAAAGAACGATGCTGGTCAGGTAATGGCCGTGGACGGACGAGTTTGGCGTCCTGAAATGGGGGACAGCAAGATCGACTGGATTGCCAACGAAGGCGTTCGCGTCAGCAAAATCCTGGCTCATATCCGATCTCAATCCATGACGGAAAGAGCGAAGCGTCTCTTCGACGAGATTTTCGCCGCAGCGCCCGAAGCGGCCCCACGAATTCCGGACGCTGTCGGTATTCGGGATACACGCTCAAACAACCTAACTAGGAAAGCAATGTCTTCGTTAATTAACATTCGCATCGAATCAGACGGCGAGATCACAATCTCCGTAAAACCCACCCCATCAGAATCACCGGTGCCTCTCCTCAAACAGACCGCTGGCGTTACTGTGTCGCCTCCGTCACCGCAAGTCGCGCAGGTTTCAGACACGCGCGAAACCATTCTCGCGGCTGCCAGGTCCGAATTTCAATCTCGTACAGACGTTCTTGGAGTGCGCTGGGGATATGTGTTCAAAGACGGGTGGATTACAAAGGATCCTGCGCTCGTGGTAACCGTACGCCGAAAACGCTCATTAAGTGATCTCCGCGAGGCTGGAATTTCCCCGCTGCCGGATGTTTACAGAAATTTTCCGATAGAGGTGACTGGTCCAACCCCGGAAGAACTGATCGCGGTTGAACGCGGGATGGCAGCCGAGTCATTAGTAGCGCCTGCTGCCGTAACGCCGGAGGAAATCACTTACGTACCCCCAGCAAATGGGGCACTGACTAAAATCGCAAACGGCGTAATGAGGGTAATCGCCCACGTTAGCCCGGATGCTGGCTGGGGACAGCTTTCTGCATTTCTTGCGGCAACACGGAGACGGCTCGTTGTTGGGATGTTTGACTTCGGTGCTCCCCACATTCTGGACGCAGCAGAAACTGCCTGCAGACGGCAAGGATTCCGCAAGTTTACCTTGGCAATTCAACCGGGCGAGAGTCTCGGCGACGGAACGAAAGCAGATGACCTGGCTGACGCAGATGTTGTCAAACGTTTAGGCAATCAGCTGCACAATAAGTTTGAGTATGCATGGGTGAAAATCGGACGGGTGAATGGTTGGGTCGCCAGTTCCTATCACATCAAAGTCGCCGTTCGTGACAGCACCGCCTTTTGGCTTTCAAGTGGTAACTGGCAGTCGTCCAATCAGCCAGCCGCCGATCCGCTCGGCGAAAATCCACAACGCGCGAAATGGTTGCAGGAATACAATCGCGAATGGCATGCCGTGGTCGAGCACGAAGGTCTAGCGAAGACCTATGAAGCATTTCTTGAAAATGATTTCGCGAATAACAGGGACAATGATCCAAATGAGGCACTGGCGATGCCGGGACTTCTGCTTCCAGAGTTGCTCGTGTTACCGGAAGCCTTAGAGCAAATTAGTAACGTTCGATATTTTCCGCCGTTCGACGAAACCCGCGAATTTACCGTAATGCCCCTTTTGACTCCTGATAACTATCTTGACGAAGTTGTTGCTCTCGTACAAAGCGCCAACGATGAGTTGCTCATTCAGAATCAGACATTCAACGCGCCCGGCGACAACCAAGATGCTCTCAACAGACTGATGACCGCCATCCGTGAGCGTCAACAAGCAGGCGTTAGAGTACGAATTATCTTCCGATACATAATCCCAGCAAAGGTCCGTAAGAATCTGGAAGCGTTACAGGATTTTGGCTTTGATATGGCCTCGATCAGGGTCCAGCCAAACTGCCACACGAAGGGGATTATTGTAGATCGCGCTAAAGTTCTACTAGGAAGCCAAAATCTCTCAAATGATGGAGTCAGCGTTAACCGCGATGCAAGCCTCCTTTTTGAGGACCCCTCCTTGGCTCGCTATTTCGCTGAAATCTTCGACTACGATTGGGCCAATCTCACGCGTCAGAATATCGGAAACGAATCGTTACCTCTCGAACTCGCGCCCGCCGATGGGGTCACTCCCGATGGTTTGATTCGTTTGAGTTGGAAAGATTACCTAGAACTAATGTAGGAGAGCCATTTCCTCACGGGTGCGGGCATGAATGTTCGCTCCTTGCCAAATTAGATCGCAAACAGCTGCATTATCCCTTCGATTAGCTGCCCGAACTGTTCCGCACCTGTTTCAGTCGCTTTTGCATATGCTAGCGACAAACATCTTCAACGCTGACACAAGTCCAACCAATGCGCAGTTGCGCCCCCGATCAAATGCAGAATACAACTTTAAGGATAATCATGCCCCTGATTGCCATCGGCCTGGCCGTTTTACACGGCTTTTGCCCCGATAAACCGAAAATTGATGCCATTGTCATTGCCTTACTGATAATCGCCGCATTGCCCTGGATCGGCACTCTAATAGAAAGTCTAAAATATGGAGAGTTGGAAGTTAAGCTGCGAGATGCGGTCAAAAAAGCCAATGAGGCGAAGGGGGCCGCCGAGAGCGCACGGCTCTTAGCGATTACCCAAAGCGAGACCGACCTGCAGAAAGAATCGAGAACAGCGGCGACGGAGAGAATCGTTGGGCAATCGCCCCTCCAGCAAATACAAGACCTAGCTACGGAATACACAAAAGTCCGAGCAGCTAACTCTCCAGGTGATTACAGGACAAGCCTGATGACCGGGATCATGAAACAAATGCGAGAGGCTGCGCGTTCGTTACCCGAGCCCGATATAACACCATGGTTGCAGGACGAAGACCCAGCGCGACGGCTAGCGGCATACGCCTTCTTCTATGAAAAGCCCGACTTCGCACAGTTAACGGCACTTCTTGAGAGCGTTATGAATCCTCAGAATAAACCTTTTGCGCAGTACTGGGGTATTCTCGCCCTTCAACGGACCATTGGAACTCGCGGCCGCGCTCCTGTTCCGACTGAGACAAAAGTTACTTTGAAACGCTTCCTATCGCGATTGAAGCCCGGAACTGATCGTTACTACGAACTGTCCCGACTGATACAAACCTTGGAGCAGGACTGTGTGTAGTCTGTAGCTACCGATAGGATTTGATCGAAAGACGCTCATCATAAAACCAACGACAAGGACCCACGCTAATGAAACCGACAGAAAAATACGAAAACCGGCAAACTGGAGCAGACGAGAGCAACGTGCTGCTGCTGAAACCAGCTGAGCTACTCGCTGAAGTAGCACAACGGCAAACTCACCAACTGGGAAAAGGGATCATATGTCGAACCGACTACCGCCCCCTCGACAGAACCCCCTTTGAAATCGTCGTCGACGCAACCGAGGGATTCCTCCCCCTTTGGGGCGAGAATTTGGTTCTTCGATGGAGATTTAATACGGCTTCGCTTTCAATTTTTCAGAACCCCGATGCGATAAAGGAGAAGACCCGAGACTTGCTGAACAGTGCTATAGCTGCTTGGGCAGACGCGGCGCCGATCCGATTCACCGAGGAGGCTGATAACTCCGACTTCGAGATGGTGATTGAAAAAAATGACGATTGCGACCCTCGAGGATGTACTCTCGCCCAGTCCTTTTTCCCCGATGGTGGACGCCACCAGCTGTACGTATACCCAAAAATGTTCGACCAGAGCAAGAAGGAGCAGGTGGATACGCTCACACATGAGATAGGTCACATCTTCGGTCTGCGGCACTTCTTCGCCCCAAACCAAGAGACACGTTGGCCAAGCGAAATCTTTGGAGAACACAAACCCTTCTCGATTATGAACTATGGCGCTAACAGCGAACTAACGGATGAGGATCGTCGTGATCTCAAGAAGCTTTACACAAGTGCTTGGAATAAAGATCTGACTCAAATTAACGGCACGCCGATTAAGTTTGTTCGGCCCTTCCATTATTTGGAAACCTGACGGGATACCATTGCGGTCTCATGGCTCCTTAGCGGCTGCATTCGCAAATAGCCGGCGCCACAATTAGCTTGAAAAGATCCAGCGCGGTCCGCGGAACGATCACAAAGCAGCTAATGTCGAAAACCGCGAGGAATGGCTCAATCGAGAAACAAGGGTACAGATTACAACATTCGTTCCACGGCCGTCGCCACTGGCACCCTCATTCTTCGAACAAACATTTCCTGAGATTCGAATACCCTTCGGCAAACATTTTTTGTGTGTCGTCCATAAACCGAACTTTCCGCCCGCGATAAACGTCAAATTCTACCGGCCGAATGGGGTCCCAAAATGGCCCTCCCGCTATGCCTTAGTTGTAGATCGTCAGCGTCAGCGGCGTCATCTTCTTTCAATAGACAGCGCCGGTGCTAGCCAACAGCGCAGCAAAACTATGGAATTCACACACGGCAGCCAAGGCTTCCGCCTTACTTTCAAAATAACCCGGAAAAAACTCTGCAAAATCCCATAGGTGCCGCTCGAGCGTCTCTTCGACCGTCTCTTTATCGAGGTGCCAAAATACATCGTCAAATACGATATTATAGCGGCGATCCGGATAAGCGATGTATTTGAGAGCGGCGGCTGCCTTTCAAAACCAGGCACCATTTTGAAATCGGAGTCCAAGCCTTCTCGCTACTTTTTCGCCTGAGCCAAAACGTGGCGGTTTTCTGGTGTTCCATAAAGCGAAAAAATGGTAATACTTGGCGCGCCCCGTGCCCCTAAGCGATCGAACTTGTCTCTCATTGGTAATTAGGTCTTCCTGCAAGTGCGCCGCTTGCGATCCCCACGGTTCGCTCGAATTGCACCTAGATATGACGTTAACGCACTCGGCGGGTCCATCCGGCGAAAATACTTTTTCTTTTAACGCGCGCGCTCGTGAAGGTACAAAGTCCCCAAACACCAAAAACCGCCCACAGTCGCCGCTGGAAACAACCTTTAGGTCGTTTCGCAAGGGGGAAGGCGTTACCGGAAACGCGCCTGCCAAAACAAAATCGGCTTTCGGGAGGTACAGGTCCGAAAATAAATCAGATCGCAGAAAATCGGGACGGCGCTGTCGCGCTACTTAGCCCCGACAGGAGAAGCTGGCGAGACTCGGGGCATGGGGCTCAGGCCGCTCTCGTATCGCACCTGCCGCGCAGCTCTCCGTGCCTGTTCTCGCGCGGCCTGGGCTTCTTCGGCAGACCAATACCATCGTCCTGTCGCACCACCCTCGAGAGCAGGTGCGCTTCACGAACGACGCTCTCATAGTTTTTTTTGCGCCGCGATTCTGCTCTCTGCGCGGGCCATGCAGAGAACGCGGGCAACGGTGGGCTGGGCCGTTCCGCACGCGCCGGATGATCTGTTAGTAGCGTGCTACTTGTTGCTACTACGGTTGCTACTAACGCGTAACTATCTTATTAATAATAGTTTATATAATTAATAATAGAGAATAGTAGCAAGTAGCAAAAAAACAGTATATGTATGCTCACGGCGCTGCCTAAAACCGCTCCCACGCGAAGAGTCGCTTAAGTCCGGCGGGTGAATAAATAGAGGCTGTCGTGGTTTTTGCTACTACGCTACTAAAAATCCGCAAGCCCCTCTCGCGGAGCGTCTTAATGCAAGTAGCAAATTAGTAGCAAAGTAGCAGTTTTGCTACTTTGCGAACGCTCCAGTGTCCCACATGGAACAGTCGGGAGAATTTCGAGACGACGGGTGTGGGCGCCGGCCTAGTGTCCCACGTGGAACTAGCGGCGATTTGCCGGCAGTTTTCTGGTGGGGTATTAGGTTCATTCGTCTTTTTCTCCCAGAATTTGTTCGAGCTCTTCTGCAAAAGGGAACAGGAAATCGCCGTTGCGATCGCGCTCCAGGCTTATTACCCAACAAGTCTGCTGTGCTCCGTTAATGACCGCGCGATGAACTCGGGGTTCGGTGGTCGGTGGTGGCACCCAATATTTTTCTTTTGCCATTTGCCGCCGTAAATCACCGAGATCAAGGGGTGGCTCTTCGCCGCGTGCGCGCAAGTCCTGGGCATAATCATCGAAGACTGATTTTGGGCTGATGTAGCAGACTTTTTCGGCTTTCTCGTCGCCCTTGGTGAGTTGTTTAAGTATGCCGTTTTCCAGGCGTTCAATGTAGCGAATAGAAAAAAACAGGCGCTTAATTTTTCCACGCTGTATCCCTGATGCTAGGTTACTCCAATAGGTGTTGAGGTACGTCTCGCTCGTGACGTCTTGTAGGGCTTGGACGGCGTGCTCCAATAAAAATGCGCGAAACGGCGCGATCATATCGGCGCGCTCATCATGGCTTTCTCCGGGAAACAGGTCCGACGCGCACTTGAAAGCGGCATATCCTGCGGCGTAAACGAGTCGCATTCGATCGCTAGGCACCTGTAGCATTATCTCTGGGTCTGCCATGAACTGGCTGATGTGTTCAGTCACCGTTTCGACGAATTGCGGCCGCGATTCCATCAGGTGGCGCCCTATCAAGTAGTAATGTCGTGAATCCTCGAGAACTTTGTGCAGACGCGCTTGTCCGTCGCCGACGCGTCGATGTTTTGAGACGATAATATTGGCGTAACGCGACCTGGTCGCGCCGTCGCTGGAGCTGGATTCGCCGCTAACGACCGGGGTAGTGAACAAACGTGCGCTTCTGGTGCGATTACTGTGGTCCAGTAAGCCTTTCGAGGCGGAATTGCGGTCGAAAGCGCCGCG